>OGPA01001782.1_pt1 | contig 16908 bp, 10 predicted proteins | sample 1552841 | NCBI WGS metagenome assembly OGPA01 (sample SAMEA2579916, study PRJEB22360) | human gut metagenome | reverse complement strand
TGACCGGCGAGGGTGCGCTGCTGGCTTCGTTGAGCTCACGCCGCACCGGCAAGATGACCGATATCGTGGCCACCATTCAGGCCGAGCAGGACCGCATCATCCGCTCCGACATGAATCGCGCCGTGGTGGTGCAGGGCGGCCCCGGCACCGGCAAGACGGCCGTGGCGCTCCATCGCGCCGCCTACCTGCTGTACACGCACCGGCGCACGCTGGAACGTTCCGGCGTGCTGGTTGTTGGCCCCAGCTCGGCGTTCCTGCACTACATCGATCAGGTGCTACCCTCCTTGGGCGAGACCGGCGTGGTCTCACGCACCATCAGCGATCTGATTCCCGGCATCACCGCCACGGCGGTCGACTCCCCTTATGCAGCCAAGCTCAAGGGCGATCGACGCATGACCTCCGTAGTGGCCAATGCCATCGCCGCACGCGTGCGTGTTCCCGCTGCTCTGCCGACAGTAACCATTAGCGGCATTCAGGTACCAATGCTGGCCACTGATATCGAGCAGGCGCAGGCGGACGCGAAGCGCACCCGACAACCTCATAACAAGGCCCGCGAGACCTTTATCCGTTCGATGCTGACCAGCATGCAGAACCGTTATGCCGAACAGCTTGATTACACGCCGGATCAGGCGGAGCTGAACCGCGCGATGTCGCTGCTACGTATGAACGAGCAGGTTCGCAAGACCCTGAACCTGTGCTGGCTGCCGATGACCGCCCCATGGCTCATCGATCAGCTGTTCGCCCATCCCGAACGTCTGAAGTCTCTGGCTGGTTGGCTGACCGACAACGACATCGCGGCACTTGCCCGCCCCAAAGGCTCCCCGTTGACCCGCTCCGATATTCCGCTGCTCGACGAAGCAATGGATATGCTGGGCCCCGATCCCAAGGCGGTGGCCCGCCAGTCCGCCGCCGACGCACGTCGTGCCGCCGAAGAGCAGTATGCCAAAGACACTCTGGCCGCGACCGGTCTGGGTGGAGGCATCGTCTCCAGTCAGATGCTGCTCGACCAGATGAACGGGGACGACGCTGAGCTGACCGCGCAGCGGGCCGCGGCCGACCGTGAATGGACCTACGGGCACATCGTGGTCGATGAAGCGCAGGAATTGACCGCCATGGACTGGCGTATGTTGATCCGCCGTTGCCCCTCCCGCTCGTTCACCATCGTGGGCGATGTGGCGCAGACTTCGGCGCTGGGTGGCACCCGACGCTGGAGCAAATCGATGAACCGCCTGTTCGGCGAAAGCCACTGGGATTTGAACGAGTTGACCATCAACTACCGTAATCCGCAGGAAGTTTCCGAACTTGCCTCACGATTTGCCGAGGAGGAAGGCCTCTACATCTCCACGGTCAATGCGGTGCGCACCATCCCCGATTCGGTGTCCCGCAATGTGGTGCCCGACATGTCGTCCTTGCTGGAAACGACGGCCGAGCAGGCGGCGCAGCTTGCCGAACAATTCGTTTCGGCAGACGGCACCGGCCGCATCGCCGTCATCTGTCCGGATAATCTCATCGCCCCGGTGCGCGATGCCGTGCGCCGCAAACTGGCTGTCATTCTTGACCCGGCCGAATACGCAAGGCTCATCGAGCAGCCCGAATGGGATGAGCAAATCAGCGTCTGCGGCACCGAAACGGTCAAGGGTCTGGAGTTCGATGCCGTCGTGGTGGTCGAGCCCGGTCTCATCGAGGATGACGCGCCGAGCCGCCTGGTCGCCGCCTCGGACCTGTACGTGGCAATGACCAGGCCGACCCAGAAACTGGTTATAGTTCGGACAAGAACGGACGAAAAGTCCCTGAACATCTAAGGTATGAAGCATGCCCAAAGCACTGTTATTGGAAAACATTCACCCCGACGCGGCCAAATCGCTGCGTGATCACGGTTTCGAAGTCGAGACCATGAAGGGAGCCCTGAGCGAGGACGAACTCATCGACGCGCTGGATGGCGTGGACTTGGTGGGCGTACGCTCCAAGACCAACGTCACAGCCCGCGTGCTGGATGCGCGTCCTACGCTAAGCGCCATCGGCTGCTTCTGCATCGGCACCAATCAGGTCGATCTGGCACATGCCGGCAAGCGTGGCATCGCCGTGTTCAACGCCCCCTACTCCAACACCCGTTCCGTGGTGGAATTGGTGATTTGCGACATCATCTGCTTGATGCGCCGCATTCCCGCACACACGCATCACATCAAGCATGGCCTGTGGGACAAGTCCGCTTCCGGCTCGCATGAAGTGCGCGGCAAGACCCTTGGCATCATCGGCTACGGCAACATCGGCTCCCAGCTGTCGGTACTGGCCGAGGCCCTCGGCATGCGCGTGGTGTTCTACGACATTGAGGAGAAACTGGCACTGGGCAACGCCCACCGTTGCGATACCCTCAACGAACTGCTGGAACAGTCCGATGCCGTGACCCTGCACGTGGATGGCCGCAAGTCGAACACCGGCTTCTTCGGCGAAGACCAATTCGCCCACATGAAGCAGGACGCGATTTTCATTAACCTTTCGCGCGGTTTCGTCGCCGATCTGGGAGCTCTGAAGCAGCACCTCGATTCCGGCCATCTGTCTGGCGCGGCGGTCGACGTGTTCCCCGTTGAGCCGAAGAAGAGCGGAGATCCGTTCGAGACCTCACTGGCCAACGAAGACAATATGATTCTGACTCCTCATATTGGCGGCTCCACCTTGGAGGCTCAGGAATCCATCGGCCATTTCGTCTCTCAGCGTCTTGAGGATTACTGGTTCAAGGGTTCTACCTCATTGTCCGTGAACCTCCCGCAGATCAACCTAGGTGAACGCAAGGGCGTGTGCCGTATCGCCCATCTGCACGACAATCTTCCTGGTGTGCTGGCTCATGTCAATCGCGTGCTCGGCGAAGAGAACATCAACGTTTCCTTCCAGTCGTTGGCCACCGAAGGCGAACTTGGCTATGTGGTCACCGACGTGGCTCAGAAGCCCAGCGCCGCCACGCTTGAAGCACTACGCAACATCGAGGGCACCGTTCGCATGCGTGTCATCAGCTGACGCAGCTCATCCTCGATTGATATGAAAGAGACCCGTCGCTGACGGGTCTCTTTCATAAGTGCAGGGCTTCATGATTGGTTCGCACCATGGTTTGCGAATCACTCGCATATCACGGTGCATGGCATTCGCATATTATTCACGCAAACCATCAATGGCGCTTTGGAAATCCTCCAGACCTGCAAAGTTCTGGTACACACTCGCGAATCGAAGGTACGCCACCACATCCAAGTCACGCAACGGTTTCAGGATGGCTTTGCCCACTTCATCTGAGGTGACTTCGGCAAGGCCTCGGGAGCGAAGATCCTCTTCGACTTTCTGTCCCAGCAGCTTCAGATCCTCTTCTCTGACCGGCCGCCCCTGGCAGGCTTTACGTACGCCGGAAATCACTTTGTCTCTGCTGAATGGCTCCACGCCACCCGAACGTTTAGTGACCAGCAGCATACTGGTTTCCACCGTGGTAAAACGCTTGTTGCATTTCGGGCATACGCGACGCCGACGGATGGAATGACCGTCATCGCTAATGCGCGTATCAATAACTTTGGTGTCGGGGTTCTGGCAAAAAGGGCAATGCATGCTCTCCAGAATAACGTGTACGGGCGGAAAAACCATGCCGCTCGGGTTTCATTTACTCAACCGGAACAATAATGCGCTGCCCGGCCTGCAATGTTCCGGACTCGAGATTGTTCAGCGTAATCAGCTCATCCACCGTTTCCGATACATCATGGCCAGCAGGTGTAATAGCCGAAGCATATGACCAGAGCGTATCCCCCGGCCGCACGATATAGCTGGTCACCTGCGTGGCACCCGTATCCGATTGGGCCCGCTGAGCGGTAAGCGCGCCGAAACCACACCAGGCCAGCGCCAAGGCGATCATCACTGCGATAATCCGCCCACGCACATTCCGGCGGGACGTTCCAGCATGCTGCATAGCTACACGTGCGCTACGGGCCGGGGCCATCACCATTGAACCAGTCATCACGACCACCTCTCTCGAACAGATGTTCTATCGAACAACTGTTCTTATAATGGCACAAACGTTCGACACGGTCAAGTCGAAACTCGAACAGATGTTTGATTTCACACGAACAACACGTTATGCTGGTGACATAACGAAAGGAGCCCTGACGTGAGCACCATTCCCCTCTCCCCCAAGCAGAAGCCGGACGAGTCCACCCTGACCGACCGCCAGCGCAAAGTGTTGGACGCCATTCGCACGCATATCGACGAACAAGGCTTTGCTCCCTCTTTCCGGGAGATCGGAAATGCCGCCGGGCTCAAAAGTCCGTCTTCGGTCAAGCATCAGCTACAAGTTTTGGAAGACAAGGGCTTCATTCGCATGAACGCGAACAAGGGTCGCGCCATCGAGGTGATGGCAGGATCCGCCCCGAATGCCGAAAAGCCATCACAAGCCAGCGAAGAGGCAACCAGCGCCAGCAATGTGGCGGAGATATACCAATTCCCCGCCGAAGCCATTACCGAATCACATGACGTACCGCTCGTTGGCCGTATTGCCGCCGGCGTGCCGATTACCGCCGAACAGCATGTGGACGACGTCATGCGTCTGCCTGAACGGCTGACCGGCTCCGGCACCCTGTTCATGCTGGAAGTCCACGGTGATTCCATGGTGGATGCCGCTATCTGCGATGGCGACTATGTGGTGGTGCGCGAACAGAATTCCGCCGTCAACGGAGATATCGTCGCCGCTCTGTTGGATGACGAGGCCACGGTGAAGACCTTCCGCAAGGAAAACGGCCACGTCTGGCTGATGCCGCACAACCCCGCATACTCGCCCATCGACGGCACACATGCCACGATTATGGGCAAGGTGGTCACCGTACTGCGCAAATTATAGCCTGTTCGCCACCAGCTGATCAGCGTGCGCTGAATCGCGCTGGTCGTGCTATAGTCGCACACTGCTTACGAAACCCCGGCCTCGCGCCGGGGTTTCGTCGTATTCAGACCATATCGCAAATGGTATTGAGAAGCGGTTTCAACTCGATAGAGCGAAGGAGTACATATGGCCCATACCCATACACCCGCACCATCCACATCCGTAAACCCTGCCGCGCACCAGCGCAGGCTGATTGCCACGTTGACCGTCACTGGTTCGGTCTTCCTCATCGAAGTGGTGTCGGCCGTCTTAACCGGCTCACTGGCCCTGCTGGTGGATGCCGGTCATATGCTCACCGACATGTCCGTGCTGGTGGCATCCACAATCACCGCCATACTGATGCGCCGCAAGCCCAACAACACTCGTACTTGGGGCTGGGCCAGGCTTGAGGTGCTCACCGCTGCCGCGGGCGCCGTAGTATTGCTTATCGTCGGCATCTATGCGTTGGTAGAGGCCGGCATGCGTCTGTTCGGCGGCTCCAAAGCGGAAATCGACGATATCGGCTTGCTGCTGTTCGTAGGCATTCTGGGTCTTGTCGCAAATATCATCTCGATCTTCATCCTTGCCTCGCAGCGCGAAGACAACATGAACATGAAGGCCGCATTCCTCGAGGTAATGAACGACGCACTTGGCTCGGTGTCTGTGGTGGCCTCTGCCCTGGTAATGATCTCCACCGGATGGAATGGCTTCGACGCCGTGGCCGGTGCCGTCATCGCACTGATGATGATTCCGCGCGCCATCAAGCTGCTGCACAACGCGGTCAAGGTGCTGCTGGAGGAAACACCGGATGGTCTTGATCTCGATAAGGTACGCGAGCATCTGGAAGACGTGCCGCATGTGCTTGCCGTGCATGACCTCCATGCCAGCACGGTGTCCACCGACATGCCGATTCTTATGGCCCACGTGGTAGTCGACAAAGACCTCACCATGGAAGATGCCGCCACAATCCTCACCCAACTGCAGGATTGCCTGCGCGAGCACTTCCCGGTCTCGGTCCCCCACACCACCTTCCAGCTTGAGCCCGAGGGCTATAGCTCCCCCTCCTCCAACGAATTCCACGAATAAAAAATGCTCCCTCTGGAAGCATTCAGCAGGGTATAAAAAATCGCTGTACGTGTGCGATTTTTCGTGCCGCACAAGGTGAAGGCCTACAAAGGTAGTTCGAACCTTGTGCGGTGTGAAAGGCGCTCCGTACAGCGATTTTTTATCAGAAGCCGAACTGGGCGGCGGTTTCCTTCAGCGTCTCGGCGGAGCGCTTCAGAGCGGCGAGCTCCTTGTCGGAGACCGGGGTGTTGATGGTGTTGTTGACGCCCTGACGGTTGAGGAGGGTCGGCACGGACATGCAGATGTCGGAGATGCCGTGGAAGTCCTTGAGCATGGAGCTCACGGGCAGGATGCGGTTGGTGTCGTGCAGGACGGCTTCGATGATGTCGACGCCGGACATGCCGATGGCGTAGTTGGTAGCGCCCTTGCCGTTGATAATCTTGTAGGCGGCGTTCTTGACTTCCTGGTGGATCTGCTCACGCACTTCGGCGTCCAGCGGATCATGGCCCGGCAGCGGGGTCCAGTCGCACATGGGGACGCCACCGATGGTGGCGGACTCCCACAGCGGGACTTCGGAGTCGCCGTGCTCGCCGGCGATGTAGGCGTGCACGTTCTTGACGTTGACGCCGGTCTGCTGGGCAATCAGGAAGCGCAGGCGAGCGGAGTCCAGGTTGGTGCCGGAACCGAAGATCTGGTTCTCGGGCAGACCGGTGAGCTTCTGAGCCACGTGGGTAGCGATGTCGACCGGGTTGGTGATGAGCATGTAGATGGCGTTCGGAGCCACCTTGACCAGGTTCGGCATGATGGCCTTGAGGATGTTGACGGTAGCGCCAACGAGCTCAAGACGAGACTGACCCGGCTTCTGACGCGGACCAGCGGTGATGACGACCATGTCGGCGTCGCGGCAGATCTCAGGATCGTCGGAACCGTCGATGGACACGGTCGGGTAGAAGCTGGAGCCATGCTGCATGTCGAGCACTTCGGCTTCCACGCGCTCCTTGGCGATGTCTTCAAGCACGATCTCGCGAGCGATGCCACGCTGGGCAGCGGCGAAGGCGAGGGTGGAGCCAACGGCACCGGCACCAATAACAGCAAGCTTCGTGGGCTTAACGGTAGTTTCCGCCATGATGGATGAACCTCTCTTCAAAGGCGGTCTGCTGATGAATGGCAGGCCTTGTAACTAACGTCTTCACTCTATAAACCCGCTAAGACGTTTTGCTACCAGCACACCACCCTGTTTGACAACCGTATGGTAATGTTTTCAACGGTTGTTAGCGCTCACGAATATACTGTGATGTTTATCACGTTAGTCAATGGACTGTTCGACCACCTGAGCGGCAAGATGGGCGTCAACGTCCGCTTCAAGCTGTATGCCATCATCGCGGTACTCCACCTTGTCTACCTTGCCGTATTCGCGTACACGAGAGATCAGGGAGCCAGCGGTATACGGCAGCAGAGCGTTGACATGCACATGCGGGACCGGCAGCAGACTTTCGACCGCGGTACGCAGCTCGTCCAATCCCTCACCGGTATAGGCGGAGACGATGAACGCATCTGGCTGCAGCGCGGCGAGTCGTTCACGAGTCGCCTCGTCCGCCTGATCGGCCTTGTTGAATACGAGAATACGCGGAATCGAGGCCGTGCCTTCGATGTCCGCCAACACGTCATTGACCGCGTCGACCTGAGAGAACGGGTCAGGGTGGGAGCCATCGACCACATGCAGGATCACGTCGGCCTCGGCCACCTCTTCCAGGGTGGATTTGAACGCCTCGACCAGCTGGGTGGGCAGGCGGCGCACGAAGCCGACCGTGTCCACGTAAGCGTAAGCGCGTCCGTCGCGGGTTTTGGCGCGGCGCACGGCCGTGTCCAATGTGGCGAACAGCGCGTTTTCCACCAGTTCGGCCGAACCGGTCAGACGGTTGGTCAACGAGGATTTGCCGGCGTTCGTGTAGCCGACCACGGCCACTGTGGGCAGGCCGAAGCGACGGCGTGAACCGCGCTTGACCTCACGTGCCGGGGCCATCTCACGAATCTGACGGCGCAGTCTGGCGATACGCGTGCGAATTACACGACGGTCCATTTCGATTTTGGTCTCGCCCGGGCCTCGCGATCCGATGCCCGCATCCGCGCCGGCCGCGCGACCGCCGGCCTGACGGGACAGCGAACCACCCCAACCACGCAGTCGGGGCAGCATGTATTCGAGCTGCGCCAACTCCACCTGCGCCTTACCTTCACGCGAGGTGGCGTGCTGGGCGAAGATGTCCAGAATCACCGCGGTGCGATCCACCACCTTGACTTTGGCGGCGTCCTCCAATGCACGGCGCTGTGACGGCGGCAGGTCGTCGTCCACGATAATCGTATCGGCTTCCTCACGCGCCACGATGCCGGCAATCTCCTTGGCTTTGCCGGAACCAACGTACGTGGCTGCATCCGGCTTGGAGCGATGCTGCAGCAAACCATCGCATACCACCGCACCGGCGGTTTCGGCGAGCGCCGCCAACTCTCTCAATGATTCCTCGGCCTTGGCTTGCGTGGTGACGGCGGACGACCAGACGCCGACGAGCACCACACGTTCCAGACGCACCTTGCGGTATTCGACTTCGGTGACGTCCTGCAGCTCGCCGAGACCGGCGACATGCTTGAGCTCGTTGCGGGCCTCGCGCTCCTCCCATTCCTGGTTGGCGTCCTCATGCCAGCCGGTCGCGCGCTGGCTGTCGTCGAGCAGCACTTCGGACTGCTCGGCCAGCACACCTTCAGGGGTAACGTCGTTGTTGCCGCGGTTGATGTCGGTGTACTGGGTGTTGTCGGTCAAGTGCGCCTCGTTTGGTTGGAATGGTTCACGATTCTTCTATGGTCCTTTATTATCATCACATGAGGTGACATGCTGGCATAGATCGGCACGTACCGGCATAGGCCGGCTGATACAGGTCGGCATACGAGAGCGGCGAATCCCGCAGAAATGGAGCGACCATGGCAGAACAGTATTTCTCTGCGGAACCCGCATCGAAGGATGTGCGCCGCACATTGAACGTAACGTTGCGCGGCCATGAGGCGACCGCTCAGGTGTCGAACGGCGTGTTCTCCGGCTCGCGCGTAGACCTCGGTACGTCGGTATTGCTGAAGCATGCGCCCGAGCCGCCGCTTACCGGTGATTTTCTGGATTTGGGCTGCGGCTGGGGCCCTATCGCCCTGACATTGGCGTTTGAGTCGCCCGAAGCGAACGTGTGGGCGGTGGATGTCAACGAGCGCGCGCTGGACCTGACCCATGCCAACGCACAGGCGAACGGCCACACGAACATTCATACGGCTCAGGTGGACGAGTCCAGCACTCCCCTGCCTGCCGAGAACCAGCCGGCGTTCTGCGAGACGGTGCCGAGCGACCTCACGTTTGATGTGATTTGGTCGAACCCACCGATCCGAGTCGGCAAGGAAGCGCTGCATACATTGCTTATGGCTTGGCTGCCGAAGCTCAAGGTGGGCGGTGCCGCCTATCTCGTAGTGCAGAAGAATCTCGGTTCCGATTCGCTGATCCCCTGGCTGGACGATGCGCTCGGCGAGGGGTTCACTGCGAGCAAATACGCGAGCTCCAAGGGCTTCCGTATCATTGAAGTTCGTCATGAAATATGAGTATCCCGCAGAACTTCCCGTATCTGCCGCGCGTGATGAGATAGCCAGCGCGGTCAAACGTTCCCAAGTCGTTATTGTGTCCGGCCAGACCGGTTCGGGCAAAACCACACAGCTGCCGAAAATCCTGCTTGAGCTTGGCCGTGGCACGCACGGCAAGCAGATCGTGCACACCCAGCCTCGCCGTATCGCCGCACGCACGGTGGCCGAACGTATCGCCTCGGAGATGGGCGTGAAGCTCGGTGACGAGGTCGGCTATCAGGTGCGTTTCACCGACGAAAGCTCGCCCGGCACACGATTGAGGGTCGTGACCGACGGTATTCTGCTCGCCCAGATCCAGCGCGATCCGAAACTCACCCGATACGATACGATCATCATCGACGAGGCGCATGAGCGCAGTCTTAACATCGACTTTCTGCTCGGCTATCTGACGGCACTGCTGCCTCAGCGCCGCGATCTGAAGCTCATCATTACCTCCGCGACCATCGATTCGGTCAAGTTCCAGGAGCATTTCGAGCACGCCTTGCATGAGAAGGTGCCGGTAATCGAGGTTTCCGGCCGCACCTTCCCCGTGCAGGTGGTCTACGAGCCGCTTGGCACCGCGCCCGCGTTGATGCGCGAAGTGCCGGGATTCGCGGTGGGCGCCCGCCCCGGCGACGCCGATTACGACGAGCTGGCCAGCGCCATCGCGGAATCCGATTCCGACCGGCCCCGCGGCCGGTCCGGTGCCTCCTATGCCGATGACGGCATCACCGATATGCCTACCGCCGTGGCTCGAGCCTGCGCCGAGCTGGTGATTCACTCCTCCCACGAGCGCGGTCCCCGCGATATTCTGGTCTTCGCCTCCGGCGAGCGCGACATCCACGAGTTCGAGGCCGCACTGCGGCATCATTACGGCCCGCGCGCCGACGACATGCGCCGGCCGGATGCCATCGAGATCATGCCGCTGTTCGCGCGACTGTCCGCCGCCGACCAGCATAAGGTGTTTGAATCGCACCTTCACCAGCGCATCGTCATTGCCACCAATGTGGCTGAGACCTCGCTGACCGTGCCCGGTATCCGGTATGTGGTGGACCCCGGTTCCGCCCGTATCTCCCGGTATTCGAAGACCGCAAAGGTTCAGCGTCTGCCGATCGAGCCGATCAGCCAGGCCAGTGCCGACCAGAGGTCCGGCCGATGCGGCCGTGTGGCCGACGGCATCGCGATCCGCCTGTATTCGCGTGAGGATTACGAGACCCGTCCGCGCTTCACCGAGCCGGAAATCCTGCGTACCTCGCTGGGTGCCGTGGTACTCCACATGCTGTCGGTGGGCGTGGCCCGCACGGCCGAGGACGTCACGAACTTCGGGTTCATCGATCCGCCGGATATGAAGGCCGTGTCGGACGGTTTCAATGAGCTCACCGAGCTCAAGGCCATCGGCCGCAAGCGCGGCGAGGTGACGCTCACCCATACCGGTCGTCAGCTGGCGCGCATCCCCATCGACGTGCGTCTGGGACGTATGGTTATCGAGGCCGCGAAAACCGGTTCGCCGAATCTTCTGGCCCAGGTGCTCGTGGTCGTGGCGTTCCTGAGCTTGCAGGACCCACGTGAACGCCCGGACGACAAGCGTGAGGATGCCGACCGCATCCACAACCGGTATGCGGATGAGACCTCCGACTTCCTGACGGCCCTGAATATCTGGGACCGCGTGTTCCAAGCAGACGGCGACCCGAGCAACAACGCGCTGCGCCGTATCTGCAAAACCGAGTATTTCAGCTGGCTGAGGATGCGCCAGTGGAAAGATCTCGTCTCCCAGCTACGCCAGATGTGCAAGGAGCTGAAGTTCAAGGTCGGCGACCCGCTGCCCGCCTCCCGCCCAGGCTTGGAGATCCGCCAGCTGCCGTTGAATCAGCAGGCCGCGCATTCGCTGTGCTGCGCGTGGGATGCGGACGGCATCCACAAGTCGATGCTCGCCGGATTGCTGTCGATGATGGGCATGCAGGTGGTGCGCGAGCCCAAGGCCTCCGATTTCGCGGGGCTGACCGGTTCGGCGCGCGCCCGTGCGATGAAACGCGCCCAGAAGCAGTCGAAGAACGATTATCAGGGCGCACGCGGCACCCGTTTCGCCCTGTTCCCCGCTTCCGCCGTGGCCAAGAAGACCCCGTCATGGGTGATGAGCACCGAACTGGTGGAAACCTCTCGCCTGTGGGCCCGCTATTCGGCGGCCATCGACCCCGCGTGGGCCGAACCGTTGGCCGGCCAATTGACCCGCACCACGTATGCGGAGCCGCACTGGTCGGGTTCGCGTGGCTCGGCTGTGGCCACCGCGCGCGTGCTGCTGTATGGTCTGCCGATCGTACAGGACCGTGCCGTGCAGTGGGGACGCATCAATCCACTTGAGGCGCGCGACTTCCTGATTCGCCAGGGTCTGGTCGAGGGCGATATTCAGCAGCGTTTCAGTTACGACGACTTCGTGGGCAAAAACCGCGACATTCTCGAGGATGCCGCCGATGATGCGAGCCGCACCCGCCAGCTGGCGGATACCGTGTCCGACGAGGATCTGTTCGACTTCTACAACGCGGTCATTCCCAACGATGTGACCAGCGTGGCCGATCTGGCGAAATGGTGGAAGTCCGAGCATGACCGTCAGCCGAATCTGCTTGATTTCGACCCGGCCAAGGTGGAGCGTCTGGCATCCAGCGATTCGGTGAGTCTGGACGATTACCCCGACCATTGGCATACGACCGGATCGGACGGCCAACCCATCGACCTGCGTCTGAGCTACGTGTACGATCCGGCCGACCCGGCCGACGGCGTCACCGTGCATGTGCCGTTGAAGGCGCTCTCGCGTATCACGCCCGACCAGTTCACATGGAATGTGCCGGGTCTGTTGGATGAGCTGATCCTGTCGATGATCAAGGCGCTGCCCAAGCAGCTGCGCGTCCAGTTCGTGCCGGCCCCGGATGCCGCGCGTGCGATTCGTGACTGGATCGACGAGCATTACCCGGATCTGCCGGGCTCGGGCTCGCAGCAGAAGCCGAATCTGCCGCCGGTGGATGAGGATGGCACGACCGTTGGCTGGCCCGATCTGGCACATGTGTTCACCAAGGCGGCCATCGCCACCAAGGGTGCGCAGATTCATCCCGAAGTGTTGGGGCCGGAACTGGTCGAGCGTCTTTCCCCGTATCTCAGGGTCACGTTCTCGGTGGAGCAGCAACTGCCGGTCGGCAAGCACCCTCGTGGACGCCGGCATGCGCGCGGCCCCGTCAAGGTGCTGGGTGTGTCCAAGGATCTGAAGGCGCTGCAACGCAAGTTCGCCGCGCAGGCGGAGGCATCGGCCCGTCAAATGGTCAAGAAGCAGGCCGATCAGGCTGGAGAACAGGGCAAGCTGGTCAGTCAGGCGAACCTGTTGCATAAGGCGGGTGCCACCACCGAGTCCCGGGCCACGATGCTCTGGCGTGGCGCATTGGATGCGCTGCGGTTGCCGGCCGAACGCATTTCGTCGCGCTGGCTGGGTACCGAGGCGTTGATGCTGGCTTCTGCTCCGTACAAGTCCACCAAGGATCTGGTCGAAGACCTGCAGCTGGCCACGGTCAAACGGCTGATGCCGAATGTCGACAGGCTCTCGGACGATGAGGCGTTGGCCAATGCGGTGCTCGATGTGCGCGAAGTGTACGAGGACACCGTCTATCAGGTGGCGCATGACGTGATCGCCGTGCTCAAGGCTTATGCCGAGGTCGACAAGGCCACTGGCGGCAAGGCTGATCTGCCGATGCTTTCGGTGTTGCAGTCGATTCGCGACCATATCGCCACGCTCGTCTACCCCGGATTCATCGGGCGCACTCCCCCGGATGCGCTGAAGTCGTTGAGCCGATATTTGAGAGCCGATCTGAGCCGACTCAATAAGGCGAAAACCGATAAGAACCGTGATGTCAAGTGGGCTTGGCAGGCCGACGAGGCCCGTCAGGTGGTAGATAAGGCGTTGGCCCGTGCCAAGGCGGAGCCGGCCGGCCCGAAGCATGAGGCATTGATGAAGCAGGCCGAACAGGCCCGTTGGATGCTTGAAGAGTTCTACGTGTCACTATGGGCGCAGGAGCTTGGCACCAAGGGGCCGGCTTCGCTCAACCGTATCAAGAAAGCGCTGGCGTGACCGGACGGCGAACAAGTCGCCAGGCCACGCGCCAGCGCACGCGCAAGCCGTCATCACAGCGTGGGCCAGTGCGCGGACACCTCGGCAATCGGAAAAGGAAACGCAATCGTAGGCACGGTCCGATCAATGCTCTGAAGCGTTCCTGGCGTAAGGCGAACTGGCCGACCCGTATCAAGATGGTGCTGATTCCCACGGTGGCGGTGGTCGTTGTCGTAGCGCTGGTGGCCGGGCTGGTTCGTTTCACAAACTGGCGGGCACAGGTTCGCGCAGCCGAGGCGGCACAGCTGGAACTGACGCGAACATACGATTTCAATCCGGGCAATATTATTTCGGATGGTCAGTTCTTCAACGGTTCGGCGATGAGTCAGGCCGAAGTCCAATCGTTTTTGGACACACAAGGCGGCTCGCTGGCCGCGATGACCTTCGACACATCGAACGAGTCAGGCGAAGGCCTGTGCGCGGACTATACAGGCACCAAAGGCGAGTCGGCGGCGGCAATCATCGACCAGTCGGCCCGCGCCTGCAAGGTGAGCCAGAAAGTGCTGCTCACCGTGATGCAGAAGGAGCAGCATCTGGTCACTGCCGTCGATCCCAGCGACTATCAGCTTATGGCGGCGATGGGGTTGAACTGTCCGGATACCGCCGACTGCGATCCCGCCTATGCCGGATTCTTTCGGCAGGTGTATGGCGCGGCCAAGCGGTACCGTTACTATCTCGAGCACGAGGAACAGTACGGGTATACGGCGCACAATCTCAACTACATCCAATATCATCCGAACGCGGCATGCGGCGGCGCACAAGTGTATATCGAGAACAAGGCGACCGCCCTGCTCTACATCTATACGCCCTACCAGCCGAACATCGCCGCACTGGCCGCTGGCAACGGTACCGGCGATTCCTGCTCCAGTTATGGCAACCGCAACTTCGCGCTTATCTACACCAGCTGGTTCGGTTCGCCGCGAAGCTGATAACGGCAGCTGACCGGTCTTGTCCGATTGGACTCGGCCAACACTGTCAGCGTTCGACGTATGGACGCAGCAGGGTCGTGGCGCCAACCGCCAGCAGCGAGGCGAAAGCCAGCAGACACAGGCAGACGGCCTGCACGCAGTAGATCGGTCGAATGTGGGTCAATGGTTCCACGCCATGACCTTTGTCGGCCAGCTTGCCGCCGTACAGGACGTGGTCCTCGCCCATGTTGAAGGCGCAGTACTGCACAAAGCCCATCAGGCCCGGGAAGTTCACCTCGCAGTCCTGACTTTCCAGGAACTTCTGTAGGTCGTTGTTGCCCAGCGGGCTGTACTTGACGTAAATTTCGCCAACCACGCCCACCTTGACCTTGGGCACCCGGGTAACGGGGATGGCAGCAAAGTCCTTTGCGATGAGGGGGAAGGTGTGCTTCATCTCCTTGGAGGTGTAGCCCTTGCCCGCCAGCAGCACGCGGCCCAAACGTTCCACCCACAGGTCTACCATCTTATCGGCAGCCCCCTTCTCGTTCTCGTAAGGTGCCACCTGATTGCGCAAAGCGCACAGCATATCGCCGTAGAAGATGCAGGCCAGCGCACGGCGGGCCAGCGGCAGGGTCATCTGGAAGCCGCTGTCCTTTTCCAGACCTGAGAAGTTCAGGCTGGCCACCGGGATCTGCGGATAGCCCGCCTTGACCAGTGCCTTGCGCAGCAGATGAATGTAGTTGGAAGCACGGCAGCCACCGCCGGTCTGGGTGATGAGCAGCGCAGTATGCTCCAGATCATACTTACCGCTGTTCAGCGCGTCCAGAAACTGACCGATGACCAGCAGAGCCGGGTAGCAGGTGTCGTTGTGGACGTATTTCAGGCCCAGCTGTGCCACAGCACTGCCGCAGTTGCCCAGAATTTCGCACTTGTAGCCGTCGTAACGCAGAGCGTACTCCAGCAGGCGGAACTGGGTAATGGCCATGTTGGGGATGAGGATGGTATGGGTCTTCTTCATCTCCGGAGTAAATTTGGGATAATTGTATTCCATAGGTTCCTCCTATGTTGCTTTTTTAAAAAGCCTTTTGCGCTCTCTCTATTTTATTCTGCCTTTTCTGCAGCTACCTCGTCCCGCTCATCCAGAGCGGCAAACAGGCTGCGCAGACGGATGTTCACGGCACCCAGATTGGTGATCTCGTCGATCTTGAGCTGGGTGTAGAGCTTGCCGCCCTCCTGCAGAATTTCGCGGGTCTCGTCGGTGGTGATGGCATCCACGCCGCAGCCGAAGGACACCAGCTGCACCAGATCCATATCCTTCTGGGTGGTGCAGTACTTGGCGGCGGCATACAGGCGGCTGTGGTAGGTCCACTGGTTCAGTACACTGGTGGGGAACTTCTGCACCCGGTTGGAAATGCTGTCCTCGGTAACAACGGCAGCACCGTGGCGGGTGATGAGGCGGTCGATGCCGTGGTTCACCTCGGGGTCCACATGGTAGGGGCGGCCTGCCAGCACGATGATGCGCTTGCCCTGACGGCGGGCTTCATCGATGATCTCGCTGCCCTTCACGCGGATCTTTGCCATGTGGGACTCGTATTCCGCATAGGCGGCATCTGCTGCGGCCTGCACCTCTTTTTCAGAGATGCCGCCGAAGTACTTGGGCAGGATGTTCTTTGCCATCTTGTGCACAAAGTCCTTAGGGCGGTGGATGCCCACATAGTCATAGATGAACTTGGTGCCCTCCAGCTCCGGGCAGTTGCCTGCCAGAACCTCGGGGTAGTAGGCCACCACCGGGCAGTTATAGTGGTTGTCGCCCAGTCCCTCGTCCACATTGTAGGTCAGGCAGGGGTAGAAAATAGCGTCCAGCTGCATCTGGCTCAGGGCCTTGATGTGGCCGTGGCTCAGCTTTGCCGGGAAGCAGGCGGTATCGCTGGGGATAGTAGCCTGACCGGCGAGGTACAGGCCGCGGCTGGACACCGGGCTGGTGTGCACCGCAAAGCCAAGCTTTGTCCAGAAGGCCCACCAGAAGGGCAGCAGCTCGTAGAAGCCCAGACACAGCGGGATGCCGATGGAGCCGCGCTTGCCGGCCACCGGCTTATACTCGGCCAGCAGCTGCTGCTTGTAGGCGTAGAGGTTCAGGCTGTCGTCGGCACTCTTGCCGGTCACGGGCTTGTCGCAGCGGTTGCCGGAAATGTACTTGCGGCCATCCGCAAAGGTGTTGACGGTGAGCTGGCAGTGGTTGCCGCAGCCGCCGCACTTGACGC
>OGPA01001767.1_pt1 | contig 17057 bp, 10 predicted proteins | sample 1552841 | NCBI WGS metagenome assembly OGPA01 (sample SAMEA2579916, study PRJEB22360) | human gut metagenome | reverse complement strand
TCTGAAATCGTGATTGGAAGGACTTAACCAAATGGGTTCATAGCGCCGGTCATTTCTAGCTAATGTACCGAAAATATTTTCCAAAAAAGTTTTGGGTGTCACATACATCTGATCATCTTTCAAATCCGGTGTGAAATAAGAGGTGAAGATCGTATTTCTCTTGGTATTCTGCATACAAAATAATAATTCGGTCGAAAATACCCGGTTCGGCGTTTTTGAATTCCCGACAATAGCCGAATATTCGAGAAATGGGAACCATTTTTCCTGAACAGCCACTACTGTTCGAGCAGCCTCCAAAGCATCCTCATTCATTTCGGCATACAGATAAGCCCTCGCCTGCAAAGCTTTGACCGCATAATAATTCAGACGTAATGAACGGTATCTCCAAAAATCCTCTTCTTCTGTCGCACCATCGGATAACAAAGGCCCTTCTTCTATGATCGGATCTTTAGCAAGCCGGTCTTCTGCTTCTTTCAGATCGGCAATCACATACTCCATCACTTTAGAAGCTGGCAACAGATCCGAGCCAGACAAAGAAAATTGTGTGTTATAACAAATCGACTTATCTTCCTTGTGAGTTTTATATACCGGACCGAATAAACGCAGTAAATCAAAATGCAAAAATGCACGCAAAGCATAGGCTTCCCCGGTAATCAAATCATAACTATCTCCGGTAAACAAATCTTTATGTGAATCAGCATTTTTCAATAATTTATTCACATTGGCAATCAAGGCATATGCTTTTTCCCAAATCCGGGAACCGCATTTCTTAGCATAATCGGTGGTATAATCGAATTCTGCCAGATGATATTGGTTTGTTAATGTTCCCATAGAGCTGAATTTATACCGTTGTGCCAATATCTCGACCGTATTCACCAACAATTCATCCCCATACAAATCGGCATGATTCAGTTCCACATATATACCGTTCAAGGCTTGTCTGAATCCGGCTTCTGTCGAGTAAAGCTGATCTTCGGACATCCGGTCTACCGGTTTTACATCCAACCAGTCCGTACAGCTGAAATTCAGCAATAGGACAATAGCTAAAATTATTGTTGCTATATATCTCTTGATATTCATAATTCACAGAATTAAAAAGTTACAGACACTGATGCAGATACGGTTCGGGCAAACGGATAGTCGATACCCCGCTCTTCCTTAACACTTGATTTTCTAAAAATATCGTTCATATTCGCTTGAAGTCTTAAGGCAGAAAATCCGATTTTTTCAATCCATTCCTTCGGGAAGTCATATCCGACAGAAAAAGATTCTCCTTTTAAAAAATTCTCTGTTTTGACAAAACGGGAAGACATCGGCGTCGTCTCAGTCAGAGAAATTTTCTTAAACCGGGCATGTTGTCCGGGCTTTTCCCAACGATCGTATAACGCACGTTTATCCTGATTGTATTTCAGATTTGTCTCGGATATATTTTCTACCTTGGAGTACAAAGCTTTATTGAATACATCTCCTCCCAGGCTATAACGCAAATGAACGGAAAAAGAAAAACCTTTATAATATAAGGTACTTCCGATCACTCCTTCTACATCCGGCTCGGAATCACCCACTTTCACCTCATCTTTGGTATCATAAGTATAGGAATAAGTACCGTCTTTTTTCACGAAAACTTCCTGTCCGTTTGCCGGGTCGATTCCCAAAGAACGTACAGCCCACAAAGCCGTAGGACTTCCTCCGTCATAATAACGGTCCAGACTGGAGTTTTTATTTTCCTGGTTAAACTGATCCAGACTATTCCCGATATTCCGGTATTCTGCCTTCTGATGGCGGAAATTCAGACTCAATGTCCAATTAATCCGATCTTTCGGCCGATAGATCGGGGAATATTTCACTGTACCGCTAAACCCTGTATTCCACTGTTCCCCCATATTGGTTGTGACCGTTTTGGTTCCGACAGAAGAAGGGACGCTGATGACTGCCAACAAAGGATCTGTCTTTTTCTGGTAATAATCGAAATTAATATTAAACCGATTATTGAAAAAAGACAGGTCGGCACCGATATTTTTGTCTATCGTTTTCTGCCATTTTAAATCGGGATTCCCTAAAGCATCGATCAGCACACTAGTCCCGAAATTATTAGAAATCCAGTTATTGAAAGAATAAGTAGTATACGAACGGTATGCATCGAAATTCTGATTTCCCGGATTACCGATAGAAGCTCTGAATTTAATCATCCCGATCCAATCGACCTCCCTCAGGAAAGACTCGTTGTGGAGGTTCCAGGCCAGTCCGACAGCCCAAGTTTCGGTATAATGTTTATTACTTCCGAAAACCGAAGCTCCATCCATACGGATATTAGCATCCAATAAATAACGATTGTCATAGGCATATCCAAAGTTCAGATAAAAACTGTTCGAACGAGTTACGGTTTCTGTATATTCGGGTTTGCTACCATCCGGGAAACCGGTAGCAAAAGACGGACGGGTAAAATCACCACTCGGGAAACCAACCGCTTTATATTCCTCACTTTTTGCTTCTGAAGAACGGAAATTTGTTCCGATTACAGCATTTACCTGATGTACATCGGCGAATAATTTTCCGAAAGTGGCAGTAAACTCTCCATCGTAATACCAAGTATCGTTCTGAGTAGAAGTATAACTACCTTTCTGATTTTTTGCACTCAAATCGAAAGAAGTATGTTGAGGAGAAAGGAATTTATCCGCTTTTCTGACATTTTTTCCCACACCGACACGTGCACGCACCATCACCGTCTCTACAGGACGCCATTCTGCATTGAAATTATTGACAAAATTCACCTTTTTGGCCCGGTCGAAACTATTCAAACTCGCATTATACAAAGGATTCTCAATCGTATAATGTTGTTGATTTACCGTATAATATTCTTCCAGGTAACGATTTACTTTTCCATCTGCATCTCTTTTCTCAAAATAGGGATTTGCATTGGCATATTCTGAAAATTTGACCGTAGGGTTATCTTCTTTCGAGTAATCGAACGACATCTTGTTATAAAAACGGAATTGTCCTTTCCGGTAAGTCAGGTCGAAATTACATCCGATAAGGTCATTCCCGGAATGTTCCATTACACCATCCGTACCGTTATAAGTAACTCCCAACCCATAACGTACAGCCTCGTCTCCCCCTTCCGCATAAATATTATGTTTATGTACCAACGCTACCCGTAAAGGTTCGCTCAACCAATAGGTATTGACTCCCCTGGCCACATTGGACATGTGAAGGTTGTACAAACTATCGAGAAACAGTTGCTCCTGAGCATCATAAGTATAAGCTGATTTATAAAAACCTGCTTTCTCTTCAAATAACAGCTTTTCCTGAGCATTCATGAGGTTATAATCCGTCAGATCCGGTATCGACAAAGAGAAATTACCGCTATAAGTCACCCGAAAAGTTCCCGGTTCCGGTTGTTTGGTTTCGATAACGACAACACCATTGGCAGCTTTAGAACCATATAAAGCTGTAGATGCAGCATCTTTCAGAATCGTTACGGAAGCTACCCGGTCCATATTCAGATCGACAACTGATCGGTTTCAAAACCATCTAAAATGAATAAAGGCTGGTTGGGATCCGTATCATATTCTTCACGCAACCCCACGATACTACTTTTACCCCGAATCTCGATATCCGGCAATTTATTCGGATCGGAACCATAATCATTATTTTCCATGATTACAAAAGAAGGATCCAACGTCTTCAAGCTTTGAATCACATTCTGAGCTCCGACCATTTTCAACTCTTCTTTTTTAAAGGTAGCCGTTGAACCGGTAAAACTTTCTTTCTTACGGGTAAATATACCGGTAACCACGACCTCATCCATCTGCTGTACATCCTCCTCCATTTTGACATCGATTACAGTTTTATTACCGACAACTTCCCGGTGGAGCTTCATACCCACAAAAGAAAATACCAGAACCAAATCCTTTGTCGGAGGACATTCGAGCGTATACTTACCGTCTACATCCGTAGAAACACCCATTGTTGTACCTTCGATCACAATCCCAACTCCCGGCAGAGGACTCCCCTCCGCATCCATAACCTTACCGGTAATTTTACGTTGTTCTTCTTTCGCTTGCGGTAGTGCAGCCTTCACCACAATAATCTTATCTTCAAAGTAATAAGTCAGTTCTTTATCCCGGAAAATATCGTCCAGTACTTGTTTCACCGACAACGACTTTGCATTCACATTCACCTCTCCGAAAGTATTACAAAGTTCCTCGTTATACACGAAATAAAGCCCTGTCTGACGCTGAATTTCCTGAAATAAAGTCTGCAAATTAGCTTTGGAAAGATTCAAATTCACTTTCTCTTGTTGCGCAGCGATCTCTGCCGATACACTAAAGGAAAGAAAAACAGTGAAAATGACACACCATTTCATTACATTCCAGATTTTACATCTTTTAGGCTCAAAAAATTTGAGCAAAAACCAGATTTTTTTCATAAATTTGGTAGTTATTAATTTAACAATCTGAATAAAGATTGGTGGAACAATACTTTATTCGTCTTCTTAGTATGCGGAAGGTATGCCACTACCTTCCGTATTTTCTCCGCAAAAAGAATCAGTAGCTAACAGTTAATGTCTTGCCTTGTTTATTTATTTTCACGCCCACACTCTCGGACAATGCTTTCAGAATATTATCGATCGCTTCATAACGTCTGACACATCCGGTGAAATGGAGTTGCTCCAATACTGGATTCTGAAAAAATACTTCCATATCATACCACAAAGACAATGTCGACATAATCTGTCCGAGGGTCTGATTATTAAAAATAAAAAGTCCTTTTGTCCAAGCCAAACAAGGTGTCAGATCAGCGTCCCGGATATCCAGCGTCCCGGACGATACATCGAAATCGGCCAATTGTGAAGGATTCATCATAAATTCCTTCCCACCTAGAAGGATACTTACTTTCCCCTCTACCAAAGCCGTCTGTATACGATCGCAATAATGACTGTTGATATTAAAAACAGTCCCGTATACTCTCACAGTCAACCCTCCAATCTGCACATAAAAAGGAGCCTTCCCTTTAGCCACCTGAAAATAAGCTTCTCCTTTCAGCACCACTTCACGCTTCTCTTTTCCGAAAGCGACAGGATACCTCAATGAGGAACCCGAATTCAAACGGACTATCGTCCCATCTGCCAGCTTTACCTGATATTCACCTCCCCGGGGTATTTGTAATTCATTATACTGCAATTCCCCGGTTTCTTCTCCCTGATAAACCAACTGATTATCTTTGTTCACCAATTGGTTTCCTGCTCCCAAATCGACTTGCAAAGAATCGCTGTTCTCCAGCTTCATCTTTTCGCCATTTGCCAAAATCAATATAGCTTTATCGCTTCCCGGGAGGATATTCTCCACCAGAACCGGAGCTACCTCCGTACGGTTCATCAACTGCCGAAGTGAAAAACCGACGGCCAATAATAACAATGCAGCCACAGCGACTGCGGCAACCCACCGTTTATATGCTCTTTTTCCATGGTCCAATCGGGTACACCGATCAAAACGCCGGATAGCAGCTTCGGTATCGATCTTTTCCCATTGTCTCCACCGTTGTTCCCATGTACCATCTTGTATCAACCGCTCGAAAAAAAGCCGGTTTTCTTCCTTTTTATCCAGCCAAGCCGTCAATTCCTCTCTCCGGACATCTTCCATCTCCCCGGATAAGTACTCTTCAATCAACTGAATAATAGGATCGTTCACTTCAGACATTTTTCACTTCTTTTACATAAAGAGAACAAGAGATGCCAAAAGGGGTACGCAAAAAAGTTAAAAATGAATGTTAAAAAACAGGAATAGGATTTTTTACAACCAACATTCTCTAGATCAACAAAATATACAACAAGCCAAAATCTTGCATTTTTTCACGAATATATCGAAGCGCTTTTTTTTTCTGTGTTTTGACTGTGAGCAAAGTTATTTTTAACTGGGCGGCTATTTCTTCATTTTTCTTTCCATCCAAATGCAGTAAAAATATTTCTTTACAACGGGGTGGTAACTCGTCTATCGTCTTGAAAAGCCATCGATAGATCTCTTCTTCCATGATATCATAATCGTCCAGTTCCGGATTCTCAGGATGCAACTGTCTGTAAGCGGCATATTTTTCCTCGACTTTTTTATGCTTTATCCGATTCAGGCAAGTATTACGCACAGCATTATAGAGAAACACCCGAAAACTGGCATAAGACATAAATTTCTCTTCTTTTTCCCATACAGAGACAAATAATTCCTGTACGATATCTTCGGCTTCTCCTTGTTCGTCAATATATTTCAGAGCAAATATCACCAGAGACCGATAAAATCTCCGAAATAATTCGTGATAGGCTTCCCGCCTTTTCAGATTAATTTGTTCTATGAATATTTCCTCTTTTGTTTTCATCCTAAGCTGCCAATGAAAAACAAAAATAATGCTTTTTAGAGGATTAGAAAGCAAGGAGTTCATAGTTAATTCTAAAAATTCAAAAGAAAAGCTGTGTGAATGCTCGATTCACACAGCTTCGCTTCTATTTCGGACAGAACTATTTACCTACTTTTTAGCAAACATAGATTCGATATATTGTTCCATTTGCTTTGCCATGTCTTTATCCTCACATTTGGCTACCAGTTTCTGACCGATCTTTTTCCAACGGTTGATCTGCAGAGGAGTAGCTTTTTCTTTTGCTCCGGCAATTATCGAGAATGGGAATTCTTCCGGAGAAAGGTTGTTCACTTCTTTTTCACAGACTGTAAGCAGCTGATTCGGATTATTGGCTAAGAGTGCTTTAGCGATATTGATCTGCCCTACCAATGATTTTTCATTTTTCAATTTCAGACCGACAATCTCTTTCTTCATCTGATCCAGGTCGGCAGCTGTTGTCGATTTATCCCGTCCGTAGAAAATCATCATCAATTTACGTTGATACCCGCTGGACAGTCGTTTATCGACAGCTTCTTCCGTATTATTTTGTGCAAACTTCTCCCGGTTTGCCAACAAATATTCATAAGCTTCAGAGCCTGCCGGAGCTAAATCAGGATTATTGAAAATAAACCAATAATCAGCCGATACTTTCTCTTCATCGGTGAGTTGTCCATACAATTCTGCAGCTACTTTCGAAGCATCCGGAGAATACATAGAAATCAAACTTTCCACATATTTAGCCAGGAATTCCTTATCCCGGGCTCCTTCTGCATATTTTGCATCCAGTACACCGGTTGCTTTATTATCGTCGAAAGCATCCTTTACCCGTTCGATAAACCGGTCCGGTTCACCACCGCCGACAAATTTATGACGCACGGTTCCATCCGTATTCAAAATGACAAAAGTAGGATAAGCGCGAACACCGAATTTTTTAGCTAATTCAGGTCCTTCTCCTTTTTCCATATCATATTTAACACAAATGAATTTCGGATTCATATAATCTCCCATTTTCTCCTGTGGGAAAACAGTGTTACTCATATATTTACAAGGCCCACACCAGGAAGTATAACAGTCGACAAAAATCTGTTTACGCATCTTAGCAGCCTTTTCTACTGCCTGTTCAAAAGTCAAGTCCTGGAAATTAACCCCTACATGAGCTAAATTCTTCCAGGATTCCACATAATATTCCAGGTAATTTTTCATTTCGCTATTAGCGGGGTTAGCCATCATTTTTTCAGCGGCAGCAACCATACGGTTATAATCTGCCTTAGTCGCTTTATCCCGCATAGCTCCGAAAGCCATCAGCATAGACGATAAATCGTTTCCGGTCAATGTAGCAGCGTTTTCTTCCACTTTAGATACCAACTGATTCACATCTCCCTGAGCCACCAATCCGGCGATATCACATAAAGACAACAAATCGTTCTTTTTCTGAAGATCCAATTTACCGATCTGTTGTTTCAGTTCATCCAAAGATACGGTTTGTCTTTCTTTATTTCCATAAAGGTGTGGAGACAAAGCCCGGCTATAAGCAGAGAATAAAAATTCATCCAATTTTTCTTTCCCTATATTTTTTTCAAAAGTCGGAATATTGGCCAATATCAAATTAAAATCGGGAGTTCCAACCGTACAAGTACCGTCTTCAAACAAGGGCCAGAATTCTTTTTTCAATTTATCTTTCTCGGTGACCTGAGACAGTAATTCTTTTTTTACCTGCTCTGCTTTTTTCTGATCGTAAGCATCATCTAAAGCGACCTTATAAGCCAATAATTGCTTTTTATTCATTTTTCCTTTTTCGTACTGTTGATTCAGATACAGCAAGGAAGTCTTTTCATTCAACCCTTTCTTTACTCTTTCGATAAAAGGTTCCAGTTCACCTCCACCGACGACAGCATGTTGTACTGTTCCGTCCGGACGGATAATAAAGAAAGAAGGATAAGCCCGCACACCTAATTTATTTTTCAGTTCTTTCCCTTCTCCCTGTTCCATATCGAATTTCACACAGACAAAACGAGGATTAAAAAATTCTCCGGCTTCTTTCATCGGGAAAATCTTTGTTGTCATCATCTTACATGGACCACACCAAGTTGTGTAACAATCAACGAAAACCAGTTTCTTTTCTGCTTTAGCTTTAGCTAATGCTTCATCAAATGTCAGATGCTGGAAATCCACTCCCGTTTGCGCAAAAGCCATTACGCTTAGCACCAAACACATCATCAAAGGAATTAATTTTTTCATAATATGATTTAAATAGTTTTGGTAAATGATGATGCAATTTACAAAATGGGATTCAATTAAGGTCTAATTTCTTCCATCTTAACCTATATTTGTGATATTCACGATAGTCCTCTAACATTTTATTAAGAGTTGTTGTCTCTTTTTTTTACAAAACCCAGTCTCCCAAAAACGATAGGCGACTGATGCGGCCGGTTAGAAAAAATCAAAAGAGAAATTAAAATAATCGATTTATTTGAAAGAGTAAAAATGAATAAATGTTTCCTGATTCGGGCTTTTTAATGTAATTTTGTCAGAGTACCTGTAACTTTTACAGGTCCGGAAGAAAATATGAACAAGATAGCTGAATATGGAAGATATACAAGCGATCAAACAACGATTTGAAATCATCGGAAACAATCCGGGTTTAAATCGGGCCATCGATATTGCTACCCAAGTAGCCCCGACAGATTTGTCCGTATTGATAACCGGAGAGAGCGGAGTCGGGAAAGAGATTTTTCCCCGTATCATCCATGCCTACAGTACCCGTAAACACGCTCAGTATATAGCGGTAAACTGCGGTGCGATTCCTGAAGGAACGATCGACTCCGAGCTTTTCGGTCATGAGAAAGGGGCTTTTACCGGAGCCGTATCCGACCGGAAAGGATATTTCGAAGTAACGGACGGCGGAACCATTTTTTTGGATGAAGTAGGAGAACTGCCTTTACCGACCCAAGCCCGTCTATTAAGGGTATTGGAAACGGGAGAATTTATCCGGGTAGGCTCCTCGAAAGTACAGAAAACCAACGTCCGGGTTATCGCAGCCACCAACCTCGATATCCCGCAAGCGGTAAAAAACGGAAAATTCCGGGAGGACCTGTATTATCGTCTGAATGCTATTCCGATCACGATCCCTCCTTTACGCGAACGTAAAGAAGATATTCCTTTGTTATTCAGGAAATTTGCCGCCGATTTTGCCGAAAAATACCGGATGCCGGCAGTCCGGTTAACGGAAGAAGCCGTTAAAATCCTTCAGGACTTCCGTTGGCCGGGAAATATCCGGCAACTGAAAAACGTAACGGAACAAATCTCCATCATCGAACGAGAACGTATGGTAGATGAAACCACCTTACGTAAATATATACCGGAACACGATCCGATGTTACCGACCCTGACCACCGGCCACGACAAAGGAGAAGCCAGTTTCGCCTCTGAAAGAGAAATCCTGTATAAAATCCTTTTCGACATGAAAAAGGATATGAACGACCTGAAACGCCTGGTCTATGATCTGATGCAAAATGAACCTCAGCAAGAAACAGGGACTACCGAGCCAACCACTTCTCTGGTACTGAGGAATCTCTACGATCACGAACCGGGACAATTCACTCCTTCCCCCAGTCCAACCCTCCTCAACCACCGGGAAGATCATATTCAGGATACCGAAGCAGTCATCGAGGAGTCGTTTTCTATCGAAGAAAAAGAAAAAGAACTGATTACAAAAGCTCTGGAAAAAAACCATGGGAAACGCAAACTGGCAGCGAAAGATCTGGGCATATCGGAGCGGACGCTATACCGCAAACTGAAAGAATACAATCTGGAAAACTAAATTGTGCTTTTGTTTAGTGAAGGCAAACTTCACAAAACAAAAGCACAACCGACTCCGTCATTTCCAATTCCATTCCAATAATTGCCCCTCATAGTCTTCGAAATAGAGGAGTTTATAGGGATGGTAACCTTGCTCCAGGGCGATTCGCCCGGAGGCGGATACGGCTCCGTGTGAACAGTCGTTATCTACGACTTTTTGAGAACCGATGTAAAGGACGCTACCGTCATCCGACCTCGTTTCAAATTCATATATTCCGGTTTCCGGAATATAAATCCATCCCTCCCAGATATAACCGAAATGATCGTCTGCCGGGGCCCGATCTATACGGATAGCCGACACATAACCGGAGTCCAGCGGTTGAGTTTTCTCGAGATCCGAAACACAACTGAATTTACCTTCGTAGTACCTAAAACGGATACCTTTTCCGGTATCCTGAATTTGTGACGCCGGCCGGTATACTGCTTTTTCCACTTGCAAAGTCAGGAGTTCGCTTGGTGCATATCCTGTTTTGAATCCCCTTGCTTTCAAAATACAGGAGTGATTCACTTGAATGGAATCACGGCAAAGAGGAGAAGTCCGATCCGGTTCCTTTCCGTCCAGGGTATAACGGATTTCTGTATCTGAAGTGGTACTACCCAACTTGAAAGTCATCTCTTCCTCAAACAAATACAAATCTTTTGAAACATAAGGGATAGATACCTGTTTTCCTTTACTCATAGAATAAGGGAAACTACCGGAAGAAATTCCCCGTTGCAGATTGGGTTCAGCCGATAACTGAAAACGTAATTCCCCTCCCTGCATCAGCTCGGCATAGGTGATAAAATTCCGGTCTATTTCCTTACCGTTCAACCAGACTTTGTCGATATATATGTTCTTCTCCGGTTCATTGGCTTTAACGACCAGTGTTTTCCCATTTGCCAGCTTTAGGGTCGCCTGGGGAAACAGGGGCGAAGTGAACACAAATTCGTTAGAACCGGGGCATACCGGATAGAAGCCGAGACTACTCAGGATATACCAAGCGGACATTTGTCCGCAGTCCTCATTACCGCAAAGCCCTTCGGGTGTATTCCGGTACATTTCTTTCAGAATACGGCGGACCATCGCCTGTGTTTTCCAGGGTTGTCCCGCATAACTATACAAATACGCCATGTGGTGGCTGGGTTCGTTACCTTGGGCATACTGACCGATCAGCCCGGTGATATCTGAAAGGGAAGTTTCCACCACGGAGGTTGTCGAAAACAGACTGTCCAGGTCCTGCAGGAATTGTTCCTCTCCTCCGAACAACTGTATCATCCCGTTTACATCATGAGGAACAAAAAAACGGTATTGCCAGGCACTGGCCTCGGTATACGACCGTCCAGCCTCATAAGGATTGAAGGGTGTTTCCCAGTTTCCGTCCGAGCGTTTTCCCCGGAAGAAACGGCAGGAACCGTCGAAGACATTGATATAATTACGGGCACGCCGGGCAAAACGTCCGGCGATGTCCTGTTCACCCAATGCCTCTGCCATCCGGGAAATACACCAATCGTCATAAGCAAATTCCAACAAACAAGAAACCGATTCCTTACGGAAATTTGCAGGAATATAGCCCTCCCGGATGTAATAATCGGCTCCTTTGGTATTTTTTTCAGCCGACCGTACCATCGCTTCCAAGGCTTTCCCACCATCGAAACCGCGTATTCCTTTCATCCAGGCATCTGCGATGACAGAGACGGAGTGATATCCGATCATAGTACCCGTTTCTCCTGAAGCTAACGGCCAAACAGGCAATTCGCCGGTTATTTCGTAAATATCCAGAGCAGAACGGACGATATCGGCGACAAAAGCAGTATCCAGCAGGGTCATCATCGGATGCCAGGCCCGGAAGGTATCCCAAAGGGAAAGTGTAGAATATCGGTTTTTACCCTTCCCGGTCCGCCCGATGCCCATATCGTGTCTTCGGTATTCCCCATTGACATCATTGATCCGGTTAGGAACGACACTACTGTGATATAAGGCTGTATAGAAATTCACCCTTTCTTCCGGACTCCCGCCTTTGATCCGGATCCCGGAAAGCAGTGACTGCCATTCTTTATCAGCTTTTTTACGCACAGCATCGAAATCCTGCCCTATCAGGTCATGCTCCCGGTTGAACCGGGCATTCCCGACACTGACAGCCGAAACACCGACCTGCAATTCTATAGTTTCCCCGGCCTTTACATGAAATGTAGCGACAGCCTGTAATTTTTCTCCGTCGAGCCGAACAGTATCCCGGCATACCTTTCCCTCTTTTACCCAAGTCAAAGTTTCTATCGGACGAGAAAAGCGGGCCGCAAAATAAATAGGCTGATTGTTTACCCAGGCAGAAGTATTCCGCATCCCGGAAATTTCATCCGGAGCGGTCTGTTCCAAATAAGCAGCCTGAATCGTCTCACTGGTCAGCGAATGAGCCAGATCGATGACAACAGACGCTTCACCTGTCCGGTCAAAACGGTATCTATGCACTCCGGTGTAAGGTGTAGCGGTCAACTCTGCCTGTATTCCTTCTGTCGGTAACATCACTTTATAATAGCCTGGAGATGCCCATTCCTGCCGATGGGAAAAGGGAAGCGGCGAAAGCCAGTTCCCTCCTTGTTCCGGATCCAGTGTCCTACTTGCCGGATAAACGAGGATATCTCCGAAATCGATACATCCGGTTCCGCTGAGATGCGTATGCGAAAAACCTGAGATAAGCGAATCGCTGTAATGATAGCCGGCGCAAGCGTCCCAATCGTTTTTCCGGGTATCCGGACTCAACTGTACAGCTCCGAACGGGACCGTAGCCCCCGGATAAGTATGTCCGTGAAAACCTGTCCCTACAAAAGGATTCACTTCCCGGGCCAACCGGCCTTTCTGTAAAGAACAGCCGAAAATCAGGGACGTTATTATAACACAAAAGACAAGCTTATTCATTTTCCGATAGCAAATTATATAATAGATTCAGGTCGTCGGTACCCACCAGATCAACACCGGTTCGTAGAAATAACCTCTTAAAAGCTTCGGTATCGGGCGCCCCCCACCAACGGAACAATTTTTTTTCCTGATGAACATTTTTCACTATCTCCACCATTCTTTTATACTGTTCTTCAGGCATTTCCCCGTTGCCGTCCCAACTGAAATAACTTTGGTAATTATCACTGATCACCGGAGTCAGGGAAGCCGGCATTCCTTTACCAAGATCCCGGATCTGTCCGTCTAAAAAAGCAAACCGTAAAGATTCCGAAGGCAGGGAATATAACGGACGATTCCCGGAAATAAAAAACAGGACTGCTCCTTCCTGATATACGCCATCTTTTACAGAACAAAAATACTTGCGGTAAGGTTCCATCTGTTTTTTCAAAACTTCATAGATTCCTTCTCCATTCGCTTTAAAATCGGCCATCAGGAAAAAGGGACGTTCACTTCCGGGATATACTTTCCCTCCGTTTTCCTTAATTCGCCGGATCAGTGGCTTCAGATACAAATTTTCAAAAGTGATTGCCGGATCGGGTTCCGGTTTTTCATGTCCGACATACACCTCCCCGCCGATCAGCCAAAGATCGGTTTCCACACAATTGAAACGGAATGCCAATGCATCCTGCAAAGGATTTTCTCTCTGATAATCATTGTGTGAAAAAGCATTGTAATAAATTTTATCTTTCCGGGTAATCGGCAGGGAGCGACTTAATACAGGTCCTGTCGTTTCTATATTTCCTTCTCCGTCCTTCCAGCGGCAAGAAACGACAGCTACCTGATCTCCTTTAATTTGCAGTATAGCAAACGATCCGTTACCGTCTCTATCCGGCCAGGCATTATTCACCTGATAAATCGGATAGGCGCGATAGGTCGGCAGCATAGCCGTATGGGTATGACCGGCAAAAAAAGCAGCAACATTGTAATGGTCCAGCAAACCGAACAATTCATTCCGGGCTTCCTGTGGCCACCACTTTATTGCCCAGGGATCGGTACCGTAATGTTGGATATAAACCACCGGATTACCTTGGGAAGCATATTTCTCCAGGTCAGCTTTCAGCCATTCCAGGTTACTCTCACAATAGGAAGTATCGCCGGCATATCTTTGCCCATGAACAAAATGCACGTCACCGATATTCCAGGAATAACTCCGACTCGACGGATGCAGATTCAGAATTTCCTTGCGGGCCAGTTTTACATTCAGGACCGAGTCCATATAATTTTTTATCAACTGTAAGTGTACCTCGTTATTCGGGGTCTTGCCTTCTGTAACCGTATCCAGGTCATGATTTCCAAAACCGGGATAAACCGGAAAGTGGATTCTTTTCTCTCCTTTTCCACATTCATAACGCTGGCAGTAAAGGTCGATGATTTCAGGCCTTGCCCTGTCAAAAAGGTCTCCAGCCAAAATGACGGCATCTATCTTCCGGATAATTTCCCCTGAAGGCATGACCCAATGTCCCGGTACCCGATTCATCGCCACGACATGGTAATATTGATCCGTTTCGGGTAAAAAATCAAAATGCAGATCGGCTGCAATGATGCAGGTTACATCCCGTTTTGCCGGCGTTTGTCCCAAGGTTCCGGTGGCGGAACAAAAGAAGAATAACGCTATCAGGACAGGAAAAATATACCTGCCCGAAAAAAGATTTTCCATAAAATATCTTACACAATAATAAATTATTTTATCTGACGGATACAGACCGTTTCATCCGGAGTAAGCAGAAAAACCCCCTCTTTGGTTTGTTTCGCCTTTAATACCGGATTGATAAGCGAGGTCATCTCGCACTTTACCAGGGTAGCGATGACTTTTTTAGGATCCTGGCCGTCATAATACCCTGTCCCATTCTTGATCACTTTCTCCTGCAACTCTTTGATTCGTCTTTGATTGGAATTCATCATCTGAACCAGAAATGCATAATTTTGGTCTTTTTTGGACATAGATTCCAGCTCTTTTTGCCAGGCCTGGTTGTCGTTTTCTATCCTTTTTATTGTTTTCTCTTTCTCTTTTATTTGCTCCTCAAATATTTTTTGCAAGATGTCAATACTATCCCCGACGGTTTGTTTGGTGATCTGTACGTTAGTAAACTCTATCTCCAAATCAGGAGAACCTGTTTGGGTACGCATATATTCTTGTATCGATTTTTCGCTTGTAGAGAGTGAATTACAAGAAATTGTAATCATGAAAATACTTAAAATAAAGATGATTCTTTTCATATATTAGTTTTTAGAGTTTCAATAAATACTTGATTTTTTCAAAAATATCCGTGTTCTCATAAATACCTGTAAACAGTTCCGCTCCGGGCCCAAATGCATACACGGGGACCATGACTCCACTATGATCTCCGGTAGAAAATTTCCCAATGATCTCACCTTCCGGGAGAGATCCGCCGACCAGGGTCAGACCGCCTGTTTCATGATCTGCTGTTACGACAACGAGTGTTTCTCCGTCAGCAGCCGCCCATTCGAATACTTTTCCGATCGTACGGTCGAAATCCAAAATTTCCTCTACCAGAGGATCGAGTTGATTGGCATGTCCATAGTCGTCGATCTGGGAGGCTTCCACCATCAGAAAGAATCCTTTTTTATTTTGTGAGAGAAGTTCGAGCGCTTTCATCGTACTTTCTGTAAGCATTTCTTTACGTACCGAAGGACGCGGCAAATCATGATCCGCCCATACAGCCAATACTTTTCCGGTTTGTATGGCATTCAGTTGCTCCTGATTTTCCGGGGTCTGATACCCCAGTGCTTTCATCTCTTCAAGGATGTTTCTGCCGTCCTTCCGTTCACAAAAATATCTCTTTCCACCTCCGAAAATAAAATCGACTCCACATCCGGCATAATCGGCAATAAGTGCTTCTGCCTGGTCCCGGTCACTGTTATGGGCACAAAAAGCCGCAGGAGTAGCATCGTTCAGACGACAGGTCACAACTACCCCGGTAGATTTACTTTTAGCTGCAGCCAGATCTGTCAGAGTAAGCAGTGGCTTACCTTCCGGATCTACTCCGACAGCATGATAGCGTGTTTTATGTCCGGTTGCCAAAGCAGTACCGGCAGCACCTGAATCCGTAATCAGCCGGTCATAGCAATAAGTTTTAGCTAAACCGACGGTCTGACAATTTTCCAGATTCAATTTTCCCTTATTGGCAGCCCAGGTAGAATACATATGGGCCAGACTCATTCCGTCACCGATCATAAATACGACGTTTTTGATTTTGCCTTTTCCGCGGACTTTTACTGTTTTTACAGGACTTTCCTGTTGGCGGGAAATTTTAATTTCCCTGTCCCTGCCCTGAGCAAAAGTGGAAAATGAACTTCCTAACAGGAAACAGAGGAGAAATAAGATGATTTTATTCATATTTTAATAGGATTTTATCGCATGTTACAATAAGATTCATATTCAGTCCGTGCTTGTTCTGCCTTTTCGGTTTCTCTCATTTTTTCGTATATCACAGCACTGTTTAAAGCTAAACGCGCCAGATAAGGCATAGAAGTACAACGTAATTTAATCCTGTTGATGATTTCCGACAGTTCTGTCAGAATCACCCGGTCTTCCAGCACCGGCATTATACTCCCCAACGGGTAATAAAATGTAAAAAAAGGTATTTTATTGTAACATTTCAGTCATTCGATGCACTGACAGAGACGAAGCTGCCCTATTGGGGCAGCTTCGGATTGACCCATACGGTCCTGTTATTGGTAAAGATCACCATTCCCGGCCTGGCCCCCTGGGGCTTTTTTACATATTTGATGGGGACATAGTCAACAGGAACATTTTCAGATCCTCTGGCTTTGCTGTAATATGCTGCTATGGAAGCGGCTGCGTAGATAGTTTTTTCATCTAGTTCATGTGCAGCTTTGTCAAATCCTCGCAATATGACAT
>OGPA01001759.1_pt1 | contig 17097 bp, 20 predicted proteins | sample 1552841 | NCBI WGS metagenome assembly OGPA01 (sample SAMEA2579916, study PRJEB22360) | human gut metagenome | reverse complement strand
CCCGGATTTCGACGGTCACCTCGTTGATTTTGACAGTGCAATGCGCCGCGGTGCCATGTACAAGGCACAGGAGCGCGCGGCGGTAGAGCGCCGCGAGGAGCATTGCAATCTGTTCAAGAAGGAGGTCAAGTAATCATGCCGAATATGAATCCGAAGAAGTGCCCGATGCCTGAGCAGGCGCCGGACGTCCGCAATAAGAACTTTGAAGAGGTAACGCTCGGCTACACCGCTGAAATGGCGGTCGAGGAAGCACAGCGCTGCCTGAACTGCAAGAACAAGCCCTGCATGACCGGCTGCCCGGTACAGGTTAAGATTCCGGAGTTCATCGCTCTGGTTGCCGAGGGCAAGTTCCTTGAAGCGGCTGCCAAGATCAAGGAGACCTCCGCTCTGCCCGCTGTCTGCGGCCGTGTCTGCCCGCAGGAGAGCCAGTGCGAGTGCCACTGCGTACGCGGCATCAAGGGCGAGGCTGTAGCAATCGGCCGTCTAGAGCGCTTTGTAGCCGACTATGCGCGCGAAAACAGCACCGAAAAGGCAGTAAAGCCGGAGTCCAACGGTCACAAGGTTGCCATCGTTGGTGCAGGCCCGGCCGGTCTGACCTGTGCAGGCGATCTGGCTCGTATGGGTTACGAAGTTACCGTTTTCGAGGCGCTGCACACCGCCGGCGGCGTACTCATGTACGGCATTCCGGAGTTCCGTCTGCCGAAGACTATCGTGCAGAAGGAGATCGACACGCTGAAGGACCTCGGTGTTGAGTTTGTTCTGAACTTCGTTGTAGGCCGTTCTGAGACCATCGACGAGCTGTTCGGTGACGGTTACGAGGCCATCTTCGTTGGCTCCGGCGCAGGTCTGCCGACTTTTATCGGTGTTCCGGGCGAGAACGCAAACGGCGTTTACTCCGCGAACGAATACCTGACCCGCATCAATCTGATGAAGGCGTACAAGGAAAACGCCGACACCCCGATCTACCACGCGAAGAAGGTCGCAGTAGTCGGCGGCGGCAACGTAGCTATGGATGCTGCAAGAACCGCACTCCGTCTCGGCGCAGAGGTACACGTTATTTACCGTCGTTCTGAGGCAGAGCTTCCGGCCCGTGCAGAGGAAGTTCATCATGCAAAAGAGGAAGGTATCATCTTCGACCTTCTGACCAACCCGGTAGAAATTCTGACCGACGACAAAGACTGGGTAACCGGTATCCGCTGCATCCGTATGGAACTTGGCGAGCCGGACGCTTCCGGAAGAAGAAGACCGGTTGAGATTCCAGGATCTGAGTTCGAAATTGAAGTAGACGAAGTTATCATGTCTCTTGGCACTTCCCCGAACCCGCTGATTTCTTCCACCACCTACGGTCTGGATGTCAACAGAAGAAAATGTATCGTAGCTGAGGAAGAAACCGGAAAGACCAGCAAAGAAGGCGTTTACGCCGGCGGTGACGCTGTAACAGGTGCAGCAACCGTTATCCTTGCTATGGGTGCCGGAAAAGCCGGAGCTAAAGGAATTGATGAGTATATCAAAAGCAAAAATGCATAAGGCATTGCTTTTCTAAACTAAAAGCCATATAGACGCGGACAAAAAGTGATCTATATGGCTTTTGGTGTTTTTGACAGATATCCGAAAGGGTTTTAAGATTACAGAATGAAAATTACGATATTAACAGTAGGAAAAATCAAAGAGAAATATCTGCGGGATGCGATCGCCGAGTATTCGAAGCGCCTCAGCCGCTATGCAAAGCTGGAAATTATCGAGGTGGCGGATGAAAAAACGCCGGACAACGCGAGTGAAACCGTAGAGACGAATATCAAAAATAAAGAAGCAGAGCGCCTTCTCAAATATATCCGGGATGACGCTTATCTGATTACATTGGAAATTAAGGGAAAACAGCTCACATCCGAGGAGCTGGCCCAGAAAATAGATACGCTCGGCGTGCAGGGAACGAGCCATATTATTTTTGTGATCGGTGGTTCCTTAGGGCTTGGCGAGGAAGTTCTGAAGCGTTCGAACTATGCGCTCAGTTTTTCGAAAATGACATTTCCGCATCAGTTGATGCGGGTTATTCTGCTGGAACAGATTTACCGGAGCTATCGCATTAACTGCGGGGAGCCATATCATAAATAGCTGCGAATAAGAGAGGTGTGATTGCGATGCGTGAAATGCGTTTAAAAAAGCGGGAGATTACAGATCCTAAAATTTTAAGAAAAATTCTGGAAAGCTGCGAGGTTGTGCGGATCGGGGCGATGGATGAGGAAGGCATGTTTATCGTGCCGATGAATTATGGATATGATGTCCGGGAAGAAGATGGAACTCTTCACGTCTGTCTGTACCTGCATGGGGCAAAAGAAGGGCGGAAGGCGGCTGCATTTGCAGCGGATCCGCGCGTGGCGGTGGAGATGGATTACAACCATGAAGTGATTACAGGTGACTATACGTGTGCGTATTCCTATGCGTACCGCAGTATCATGGGAAACGGAACCATCACGGAGGTGACAGATCCGGAGGCAAAGAAGAAAGGCCTGGGAAAAATCATGGCGCATATCGCACCGGAGGCGAAGATCGCTTTTCTGCCGGAGATGGTGGAGCGCGTTGCCGTATGGCGCATAGACATCGATACATTTACCGGCAAAGAGCGCAGACGAAAATAGAGTGTTCGAAGCTCCGCAGGCTGCAGACGGAAAAAGACAGCAGAAAGGACAGCAGAAATGATTAAAATTGATCTGATTACAGGCTTCCTTGGCTCAGGGAAGACGACTTTTTTGAAACAGTACGCAAAGTATCTGATGGCGCAGGGAAAGAACATCGGCATCCTGGAGAATGATTTTGGGGCAGTCAATGTGGATATGCTGCTTCTGCAGGAACTGCGCGGCGATCAGTGCGAGCTGGAGATGATTTCCGGCGGATGCGACAAAGAGACACACCGCAGACGGTTCCGCACGAAACTGATCTCGATGGGCATGAGCGGCTACGACCGCATTCTCGTGGAACCGTCGGGGATTTACGATGTGGATGAGTTCTTTGACACGCTGTACGACGAGCCGCTGAACCGCTGGTATGAGGCGGGAAGCGTCATCACGATTCTGGATGCCGGGCTTGATGAGAAGCTGTCGGAGGAAGAAGAGTATCTGCTGGCTTCCGAGGCGGCGAACGCTGGTAAAATCGTGCTGAGCAAAGTACAGAATGTTTCGGAGGAAAAGAAAGAAGAAACGATTGCCCATCTGAACCGCACGCTCGAGCAGGCAGGCTGCAGAAGACAGTTTTCTGATGCAGAAATTTTACAGAAAAACTGGGATGATCTGACAGAGGATGATTTCAAAATGCTCTCCGAATGCAGTTACCGTTCGGAGGATTACCGGAAGCTGGATTTCGGCGAGCAGCAGACATTTGATTCGCTCTGCTTTCTGGAGCCGAAAATTACGGAAGAAGCGCTGAAAAAGGCAGCAGAAGCAATCTTTGCGGATCCATCATGCGGCAATGTATTCCGGATCAAAGGAATTGTAAAGACGGGCGAAACTGTGTGGAGCGAAATCAATGCGACGCGGGAACAGATGACATTCCAGGCAGTGCCGGAGAGCCAGGAAGTGCTGATTGTAATCGGCGCGGGGCTTTCGAAAGAGCGGATTAGTGGAATTCTCGGAATTGAGTAAAAAATGGAGCATGACGGAAAGGGGTATTTTCCATCATGCTCCTGCTGGTTGGGTTAAATAGCAGTTACTGCGAAATGCGCTGCCGTTCTGACAGTGTGGGGAACGGAATGATTTTGGAATCCCGTGCATCATCCGGTATACAAAGAGCAGTCAACGGCTGCGGCTGATTTTCCATGGTCTGGAAGGAGAGAATGCCATCTTTCCATAAAACGACATCATCCGGTGAATGGACGGCAAAATAGCGGTGCAGCACATCGAAAAGAGAGGATGGAACTGCCGCAAGATCGTGCTCGGGATCGCTGGAATATAGAAAGATCCGGCTTCCCGGAAAACGACGGGAATGGATACCGGCAGAGGGAGCGGTAAAATCCGGGTTTTCGGTAAAATATAAGGATCTTTCTGCTGGTCCGGAAAACGGAATAGACAGCGTTGTGGAAACAACTGGCGCTTCTTCTGCAAGGGCTGGCTGCTTCTGAAATTTGCACAGGAATGGTATATTTTGAAAAAATGTATATTTCTTTTTCATAAGACTCACCTTTCAGCCGGAAAAGATCTGGCATTTGGCAGGGTGGATGTTATCGTTTACTTTAATTTTATCTTATCAGAAGTGCAGAAATAACAGGGTTAAACATTTGTAAAAAGCGTGTAAAACATCTTAAAGAGAAAGAAAAGAGAGGGGGAATCATATGGAACAGGAAGTAATGCAGGCCATTCGGGCAGAACTGGAAAGCAATATAGATGCAAAATACCGGGAATTTCACAGCTCTCTTGTTCCGGGACAGAACTGTCGGATTCTTGGTGTCCGCATTCCGGTTTCGCGATGGATTGCAAAAGCGACAGCAAGAGACCACTATGAAGTTTATACCGAACAGTTTAATCCGGAAGTCTACGAGGAGCTTCTGATCCGCGGAATGATGATCGGCTACGGAAAGCTGACCCGTGAAGAACAGACGGCAGAACTGGACCGCTTCGTGCCGATGATCAACAGCTGGGGAATCTGTGACAGCTCCTGTGCAACGTGCCATTTTATGAAGAAAGACCAGGAGTATTGGTATGGATATCTGCAGAAATGGCTGAAAAGCAGCCGGGAATATGAAATCCGGTTTGGTGTTGTGTGTCTGCTGGACTTTTTTATCAACGAAGCGTATATCGATGCTGTGCTGGAGGAGATGAAAAAGATTCATCACGATGGCTATTACGTAAAAATGGCCGTCGCCTGGGCAGTATCGATCTGTTATATTCATTTTCCGGAAAAGACACAGAAACTGCTGAAAGAAAACAGTCTCGATGACTGGACACATAACAAAACAATTCAGAAAATCAGAGAGTCGCTGCGGATCAGCAAAGAAGAAAAAGAGATGCTGAAAACCTGGAAGAGATAAAAAGAAAACCGTATCGCCGCGTTTCGAATATCGCAGCAATACGGTTTTCTTTCTCTTTTTTGAACTTATTCGTCCCATCCCTCAAAAAGCCGGATGTTGACGGCAATATTTCTTGCAATTTCACCTTCGCTTTTCCCGAGATCTGCCACATCCGATACCGGCGGAAAATCAGGTTCTTCTTCCGTCAGTTCCAGAGAGATCCAGTCATAGGCGGAGTGAATGGCATCTTCCAGCGCCTCGTCGAGGGTATCCCCTTTTGCATAGCAGCAGGCGAGATCTGGAAAATAACCTTCGTAGGTTCCCTGTTCGGTTTTATGAAAAACGGCTGGATAAGTAAATTTCATAGTATTTCTTCCTTCTTCCTTTTCTTTTTCACGGAAATTCTTTTTTATCGTAGCACTTTTTCTCAAAAGATACAATGCCTAAAATACAATTGATCGTATTTGTAATCTATGCTAGAATGAAAAACAGGTAATTGGAAAATACAAATGAAACCAAGGGAGGATTTCTCTTTGATAAAAGTAATTTTGTGGGACATCGACGGAACACTTCTGAATTTTAAGATGTCGGAACGATATGCAATTGATTACTGTTTCAACAAGTTTCATATGGGAACCTGCACGGACGAAATGCTGCAGCGCTACAGCGTGATCAACCGCGGTTACTGGGAGCGGCTGGAGACGGGAGAGCTTACGAGAGAACAGGTGATGCTTGGACGGTTCCATGAATTTTTTGAATCGGAAGGACTGCCGACGGATCAGGTAAAAGTATTCAATGATGAATATCAGATCCGCCTCGGCGATAAGGTTTTCTTCTGCGATCACGGAGATGAACTGGTAAAACAGCTGAAAGCTACCGTAAAACAGTATGCAGTAACAAATGGAACCACTGTTGCACAGGAGCGTAAACTCCGCTTTTCCGGGCTTGACCAGCTTCTGGATGGCGTTTTTATCTCGGAACAGGTCGGTGTGGACAAGCCGCAGAAGGCTTTTTTTGATGCGGTATGGAATGAAATCGGAAGTTATGCACCGGATGAGGTTGTGATCGTCGGCGACTCCCTCACAAGTGATATCCGCGGCGGAAAAAATGCAGGAATCCTGACCTGCTGGTACAACCCGGATCATCTTCCGAACAAAATTGAAGTTACACCGGACTGTACCATAGACAATCTTCAGGATATCCTTTCGTATCTGGATGAAAGCAGGTGATTTGCTAATGAGAACACGCGTATTACAGGAAAAAAATTATGCGGAGCGGATGCAGAATGGTGTGGAGCCGTACCTCGCCGCTCATGCAGAAGAATTTTACTGGGAAAGGGAGAGCGGTCATCCGATTCATGTTCTTCGTTACCGCGCATTCCGCCCGAGAGGTGTTGTTGTAATCTCACACGGTTTTACGGAAAATGCAGAGAAATATAAAGAGATCGTGTATTATTTTATCAAAGAGCATTTTCATGTTTATCTGCCGGAACACTGCGGCCACGGAAAGAGCTACCGTCTGGTGGAAGATCCGTCGCTTGTTTATGTTGATTCCTACCATCGTTATGTAGAAGATCTGCTCTTTGTTGCACGAAAAGCAAAAGCAGAGGCATGCGGTCTTCCGCTCGTTCTCTATTCTCACTCGATGGGCGGCGGAATCGCAGCAGCAGCGGCCGCCAAAGCGCCGCATCTGTTCCGGAAAGTGGTCTTGAGTTCGCCGATGATCCGTCCGCTGACCGGAAAAGTGCCGTTCGCCGATGCAAAACGGATCGCAGCTTTTGCCTGTGCCACAGAACGAGGCACACAGTATGTGGTAGGACAGAAACCATACCAGGGAATCGAAAGCTTTAAACAAAGTTCGTCCCTCTCCCGTCCGCGCTTTCTCTATTACCAGCAGAAGCGGGAAAAAGAGCCGCTGTATCACCTAAATGCCGCTTCTTACGGATGGCTCCATGCCGCCGCACATCTGTACCGCGATCTGATGCGGAGCGGATGGAAACGGATCGAGGCTCCTGTCCTTTTATTTCAGGCGGAGAACGATCATCTTGTGTCCAACCGTGCCCAGGAGCGGATGATCCGGAAAATGGCAGAACGCCGTCCCGGCATGGCAAAAATGGTAAAAGTACCGGGCGCAAAGCATGAATTGTTTGGAACCAGAGGGCGCATGCTCCAGACGTACTGGAATATGGTATTTGCTTTTTTGGAAAAAGATCTGTAACAAAAGAGAAGGGATGACAAAATGACACAGACAGAAATCGAAGAATATATTACCCAGTTTCCTATCTATCAGTATGCATTTGTAAAACCGGAGGACATCGAATTCAATGACCGGGTCCGCCAGATCTGCAAAAAGGAGTGCTCCCGCTACGGAGCCTCCTGGTCCTGCCCGCCGGCGGTCGGCACTGTTGAAGTCTGTAAGGAGCGTTGCATGAACTACGATCACGTTCTGTTCTTCTCCAGCATCGCAGAAGTGGACAACATCATGGATATGGATGAGACATTAAAAACAAAATCGGAGCACGAAAAAATCACACGCGAAATCGAGCAGCATTTAAAAGACAAAACCCTGCTCACCTTCGCCCTTTCCTCCGATTCCTGCCAGCTCTGCGATAAATGTACCTACCCGAGAGGCGGCTGCCGTCATCTTGAACTGATGCATCCATGCATCGAGAGCCACGGCATCGTTGTTGCAAACCTGATTGAAAAAAACATGATGGATTATTACCTCGGCGAGCATATGGTCATATGGTTCAGCATGATTTTCTATAAAGAATCGTAATCTGTGATGTAATTTTCCATTCTTTCAAACGTATTTACAGTAGAGGATTTCGCTGTAAGAAATTCAGAAAATACACAAGAGGGGGAATGAAATATGCTGAGAAAGGCAGGAAATTTTCTCAGGTATCTGTTCGGTATTCTGATGATGCTGGCGGGAGCCGGTTACTGGAAAGAGGAGAAGGCATATGCATTGTCACTGCTGCTGCTTGGAATCTTCCTGCTTCCGGTTACCTGGAATACGATAAAGAAACGGTTTCATGTGGCGAAAGCACTTCCTGTGCTGCTTCCTGTGTTGCTGCTGGTTTCCGCCTGTGCGCTGACACCTGTGACGTACAGCAGTAAGGAAACACAGAAGGCATCTGCAGAGTCTGTTTCCGTCAGCGTTACGGCAGCGCCGACGAAAAAAGCGACGTCGACCCCGACTGAAACATCAACACCAACGCCGACAGCAACACCGACCGAAACACCAACGCCGACCGCTACCCCGACTCCGACTGCTACCCCAACTCCAACGGCTGACCCGACCGAGACGCCGACACCTGAGCCAACCATAGAAGCTGCGGCGGAAGAAACCGCTGAAACGCAGGCAGCGGAAGAATCACAGCCGGCAGTGACTGCTGAAGAACCACAGGTAACGGAAGCTCCGCAGGAATCGGATCCGTATGGAGGACAGCTCGTGTGGATTTCAGAGACCGGATCGAAGTACCATAACAAAAATAACTGCGGCAGAATGAATCCGGATCGGGCATATCAGATGACGAGAGAAAATGCAGAAGCCCAGGGGTATGAACCCTGCAAAAAATGTTTTTAAAAAAGAGAAATGAAACCCCGCAGCCTGATCGGGCAGGAAACCCCAGCGGCTGCGGGGTATTTTTGTGCTTTTTTCTGCATAAAATAGCGATAGAACAAAAAGCAGACCCGCAAAGCGGAGGAGGTTTTGGATGCGAAAAAAGAAAAAGCAGAAAAAATCACTCCATCCGCCGGGCGGGGAGCTGCTTTCGGCGATGCAGGTTCCGTCAGATCTTGCTTTTGGCGAGCCGGTTGTGACGTTTTACGGCGGGAGAGAAGTGCAGATTGAAAATTACCGCAGGATTCTGGAATATAATGCGTGCCGCCTCTGCGTGCTTACACAATATGGCAGGCTGCTCCTTGTGGGAGAGGGAATCCGGATTGTTTCGTATTCCGGGGAGGAGATGCGGGTGGAAGGGAGAATCAATCAGGTGACGTTTCAATAAGTGTAATGATTCCAATCATTCCAATGCTGAAAAGGGGGTGTGCGTTTGCAGAGGGGAAAGGCTTTCTGGAAAGGCAGTGTGCGGATTCGTGTGACGGGCCGTGAACCGGAGCGTTTTTTCAATCTGTGCGGGCACCATAACATCACACTGTGGGACGTGACAGAACACAAGGGCTGTTTTGAGATGAGCCTTCTGCCGGAAGATTTTTTCCGCCTCCTGCCGATCCGCCGCAAGAGCGGTGTGCGCATCCGAATACAGAAAAAACAGGGACTGCCTTTCTTTTACCGGCGAAGTTTAAAAAGAAAGGCATTTTTTATTGGCATTTTTCTCTGCCTGGCGGGACTTTACACGCTGTCGCAGTTCATCTGGAATATTCATGTGGAAGGAAATTACGCGAACAGTACGCAGACGATCTTAAACAGCCTTGACGCGGCCGGGATTCATCATGGAAGCTGGAAAAAACGAGTGGACTGCAGCCAGACCGCATCGTATCTGCGGGAGCAGTTTCCGAATCTGACCTGGGTGTCCGCAAAAATAGAAGGGACGCAGCTTGTCCTTGCGGTAAAAGAAAACGTAGACGGCTATGTGATCGAAGAAAAAGCAGATGATCCGCAGAATCTTGTGGCGAAAAAAGAAGGGACGGTCGTGCGTATTATCACACGGAACGGCATTCCGCAGGTGCTCCCCGGTGATACATGTCAAGCGGGAGACATTCTTGTAAAGGGCGAGATTCCGCTTGTGAATGACAGTGGGGAAACGTATGATTATTCTTATGTTCACGCAGACGCGGATATTGACCTTGAGACGACGTGGTACTATTATGATACCTTTCCGCTTTCCCATACGGTACGGACATATCAGAAAGCAGAGAAAAAAACGCCGGTATTCCAGATTTCTGCTTACCGATTTTTCCTTGGAAATCTGCTGCCGGAGAATTTTGTGGAGAGTTTGCGGAGCATGACCGGAACGGCGGATCAGAAAACAGAGAAAAGGGAAAATGGAGCAGACGAGGAAGTGTCCCTTCAGCAGCTCTATCTGACAGAAAACTTTGCCCTTCCGTTTTATTTCGGCTACCGCCAGAAATTTCCGTTTGAAGTTCAGAAAGAAACCTACTCAGAACACGAGGCAAAAGAAAAAGCCTCGCAGAATTTTCAGAAATTCCGCAGAAATTTATCAGAAAAAGGACTTCAAATATCGGAGAATCATGTTACAATAGAACTTAACGATACGTCATGTATCACAAAAGGGACACTTCGCGTGATAGAACGGGCCGTAGAAGCACAGCCCTGCGAAATGCAGAAGATGTCGGATGGAAAGGAAACAATGGTAGATGAACAGCAATAACAACATGATAGAACTGCAGATGGAACTGCCCATCGAACATGAAAAGAAAGTATTCGGCCAGTTTGATGAACACATCAAAATCCTGGAGAGATCCCTGGCGGTTACGCTGATCTCCCGGGACGGCGTTTTAAAAATTGTAGGCCCGGCATCGAATGCAGCGCGCGCAAAGGAATGTCTGACACAGCTTCTGGAGCTCTCACGCCGCGGAAATGATATCACCACACAGAACGTCAATTATGCAATCTCACTTGTTATGGAGGACAGCGGAAGCAGCCTTGCGGAAATCGACAGTGACTGCATCTGCCACACGGTCGCAGGCCGTCCGGTCAAACCGAAAACACTCGGTCAGAAAGCGTACGTGGATGCGATCCGGGAAAAGATGATCGTCTTCGGCGTCGGCCCTGCCGGAACCGGAAAAACATACCTTGCAATGGCGATGGCGATCACCGCGTTCCGAAACGATGAAGTAGGACGTATTATCCTGACGCGTCCGGCGATTGAGGCGGGTGAGAAACTCGGTTTCCTGCCAGGAGATCTGCAGAGTAAAATCGACCCGTATCTGCGTCCGCTCTACGATGCGCTGTATCAGATTATGGGAGCAGAGAGCTTCCAGAAAAACATGGAAAAAGGCCTGATTGAGGTTGCGCCGCTCGCGTACATGCGAGGCCGTACGCTCGACAATGCGTTTATTATCCTTGATGAGGCACAGAATACGACACCGGCGCAGATGAAGATGTTCCTGACCCGTATCGGTTTCGGTTCCAAAGTCATTGTAACCGGAGATGCCTCTCAGAAGGACCTTCCTTCCGGTACACGCTCCGGCCTTGATGTGGCAATGCAGGTACTGAAAAAAGTAGACGGAATTTCCTTCTGCGAGCTGACGAGCAAGGACGTTGTCCGTCATCCGCTGGTGCAGAAGATTGTACAGGCTTACGATGAATATGAAAAGAAAGCAAAGCCGGAAAATCACAGCGGCAGAGCAAAAAGTACGACGAGAAAACGGAGGGAAAATAAATGACACTGACGTTTGAAAATGAACAGGATTTTGACCTTGGATTTGATCCGGAAGAGGTTGCAGCAGCGGTAATCAATGGTGTGCTGGATCAGGAAGCATGCCCGTATGAGGCAGAAGTAGAACTGATTCTGACCGATCCGGAAAATATCCGCACCATGAACCGGGAACACAGAAACATTGACCGGGAGACAGACGTGCTTTCTTTCCCGATGGTAGATTATCCTTCTCCGGCTTCGTTCGATTTTCTGGAGACGGAAGAGGGAGATGACTGTTTTAACCCGGACAGCGGTGAGCTGATGCTGGGTGATATCGTAATTTCTGTTGCGCGCGCAAGAGCGCAGGCGGAGGAATACGGTCATTCTTTAAGACGCGAATTTGCTTTTCTTGTTGCACACAGTATGCTGCATCTTCTGGGTTATGATCATATGACACCGGAGGAAGCAGCCGTGATGGAGGCAAAGCAGGAAGAGGTGCTGCAGCGTCTCGGTATCACAAGAGACTGATTGAAAGCAGAAAAGGAGGGGTCTTTATCAAAAAGAGAGGGTTTTACACATTGGGGATTGCTCTGCTGGGAAGCATGATGCTGTTCGGATGCCGGAAAATTGGGGAAACGGCACCGGAAACTGCATCGGCAGGAACTTCTTATGTCTCAGAAGAGACAGCAGGGGAAAGCAAGACAGAAACGAAAGCTACGGAAACACCGGCACCGACCGAAGATCCGGCACCGGAACCGCTGGTTCCGGAAGCGATTGAGCCGACGCCCGCGGAGGATGCGCTGCCGGAAGGTATGGTGAAAAGTTATCTGACAGGAGAACCTGTCGCCGAAGTACAGGGAAGAAGGCGTCCGGTGGCGGTTATGCTGAGCAATATCATCAGCGCCTGCCCGCAGAGCGGTATCAGCCGTGCGGGAGTGATCTATGAAGCGCCGGTCGAAGGCGGCATTACGCGCCTGATGGGGCTGTTTGAAAACTATGATGATCTCGAAAAGATCGGATCGGTGCGGAGCTGCCGCGAATATTATGTGTATCTGGCAGCGGGATTTGACGCTCTGTATTACCACTATGGACAGGCGGCGTATGCGATTCCGCTGCTCGAATCGGATCACATAGACAATGTGAACGGCATGGAGTATCCGGAACAGGTGTATTACCGGACGTCGGATCGTCCGTCGCCGCACAATGCGTATTTGGATGCGGCCGGGATTGCAGCGGGAATCGATCTCTGCGGCTACCGGACATCTTACAAAGACGGTTATGACGGATTTTTCCAGTTTGCATCCGAGACAGAACCGGAAACGCTGGAACAGGGACGAAATGCCGCCTATGTGGCACCGGGCGGATATTTCCACAATAATCCATGGTTTTCGTACGATGAGGCGAGCGGCACGTATTTGCGTTATCAGTTCGGGGAACCGCAGATCGATGAGATGACACAGGAACAGCTTGCGGTGAAGAACATTATCGTGCAGTACTGTTCCTGGAAAAAGTATGATGACAATGCGGAATATCTCGATATCGATGTGGTAAACGGCGGAACGGGAACGTATATCACAAACGGAAAGGCCATCGACGTGACATGGAGCAAGGATGATCCGTGGGGCGTCACAAAGTACCGGGACAGCAATGGAGAGGAGATTAAACTGAATCCTGGAAAAACATGGGTTCTGATTGTTTTGGATAATTATGCAGATGAGACTGAAATCCGGTGATAAAGCTGGATTTCAGGATTTTTCTCAGATCGGCTGGACAGATCCTGTGTTTTGCGGTAAGATAAAAAGAAAATCCGGTCATTTAACCGAATCAAGCAAGTCCCTCGCTTCTAAAGCGGTGGGATGAATTGTTAAAAGAAACATAACGGCAGTGGCGGGCGGAGAGAAATCGGTATCCTCCACTGACATGAGGCAAGTCACAGTCGAACTATTTTCGACATGTCAGACTCTGTGAAAATACCGACTGTGAGTTGAAACAAAGGAGAAAAATACAGAAAATGGAAATTAATATACAGAGAATCAACGAACTTGCCCGCAAGGCGAAAGCAGAGGGGCTGACACCGGCGGAGAAAGAAGAGCAGCAGAAGCTGCGGAGAGAATATATTGCAGCCGTGAAAATGAACCTCCGTACCCAGCTCGACAATATTGATATGCAGGAGAAAGACGGAACAATCGTAAATCTGGGGGAGCGCTATGGAAGCAAAAGGAAACATTAGAAAAGAAGTTTTTGCCCGAAGAAGAGCAGCCACACAGGAAGAAATTCAGGAAAAGAGCCGTATGATTTATGAAAAAATCACGGCTCTGCCGGAGTTTCTGGATGCGGACTGCTTTTTTGCGTATATGGACTTCAAAAAAGAAGTCATGACACGGGATCTGATCGAGAAGGCCCTGCAAATGGGAAAGACGGTCGCTGTGCCGCGCGTGGAAGGCGACGATATGGTTTATTATGAGATCAAAGATTTCTCCACGCTGAAATCCGGCTATTTTGGCATTATGGAACCGGACGGCGGAAAGGTCTGCACGCGGGAAGAGGGCTTTCTGCTGGTACCCGGTGTGGCCTTTGATCCGGCGCGCCACAGAGTCGGATATGGAAAAGGATTTTATGACCGCTTTCTTGCCGCACATCTAGGGTTTACAACGGTTGCAGCGGCGTTTGAGTTTCAGCTGTTTGATGCGGTGCCGTTTGAAGAGACGGATGTTCTGCCGCAGATGCTGGTGACAGAGCAGAAGATTTACCGTTAAGCCAATTACGATAAGACAACACGAGGAGGAGACGAGTATGATGAAGCTGGAAGAAATCGGAACGAGAGCCCGCCAGGCGGAGCCTGTGCTTCGAATCATGGAGACAGAGAAGAAAAACCGTGTGCTGAAAAAAGCAGCGGAAAACCTTGTGGCAGACGCCGAAACGATTATCGCAGCCAATGCGCTGGATATGGAGCATGGAAAAGAAAAAGGCATGTCCCAGGGCCTTCTGGACCGGCTCTTTCTGGATAAAAGCCGGATTGAAGCAATGGCAGAAGGCATGTGTCAGGTATCCGAGCTGGATGACCCGATCGGGGAAGTGCTGGGAATGAAAAAGCGCCCGAACGGTCTTCTGATCGGACAGAAACGTGTTCCGCTTGGTGTTGTCGGTATCATCTACGAGGCACGCCCAAATGTGACGGCGGATGCATTTGCACTCTGCTTCAAAACGGGAAATGTCGTGATTTTAAAAGGCGGAAGCGATGCAATCCACTCGAATACGGCGATTGTTGCCTCACTGCGGAAAACACTGAAAGAGGAGCAGGTGCCGGAAGACGCCCTGCTTCTGATCGAAGATACCTCCCGCGAGACGACGGCGCAGTTTATGAAGATGAACCGCTATGTCGATGTCCTGGTCCCACGCGGCGGCGCCGGACTGATCCGCGCTGTCGTGGAAAACAGCACGATTCCTGTCATTGAGACGGGAACCGGAAACTGTCATATCTACGTGGATGAGACAGCCGATCTTTCCATGGCAGTGGATATTATTCTGAACGCAAAAACACAGCGCGTCGGTGTATGTAATGCATGTGAATCGATTGTGGTACACGAAAATGTACGTGAAAAACTGCTCCCGATTCTGGAGGAACGATTAAAAGAAAAACATGTGGAAATGCGCGCAGACGAAAAGGCAAGAGAATACATGCCGGAAGCAGAAGAAGCGACAGAAGAGGACTGGGGAAAAGAGTATCTCGACTACATCGTGTCCATCAAAACCGTCTCTTCCATCGACGAAGCGATTGCACACATCAACCACTACAACACAAAACACTCCGAAGCAATCATCACCAACAACTACACCCACGCCCAGAAATTCCTGGACGAAATCGACGCAGCGGTGGTCTACGTCAACGCCTCCACCCGCTTCACCGACGGCTTCGAATTCGGCTACGGTGCCGAAATCGGAATAAGCACCCAAAAACTTCACGCCAGAGGCCCGATGGGACTGCTGGCGCTGACGTCGATTAAAAATATCGTATACGGAACGGGACAGATCCGAAAATAAAAGAAGAAAGATCCGATGGAAGGGGAGTGCATTTACAGCAAGAAAATGCGCTCCCTGTCTTTGCACACGTCACAAAGCCATCTGACCATATAAGAAATACATAGAAATCGAGGAAATGTTATTATGAAAAACGAAACAGAAAAAACAGTCATGCGCGGAGAACTGGCACTTTTGATGGTTGTCGTCCTGAACAGTCTCGGCGTTCTTTTGATGCTGCATTCCGGGTCCGGGATTTCGGCGATTTCGAGTGTTCCGTATGCATTCCGGAAGGTGATGCCGTGGCTTACGCTTGGAACGTGGACGTATATTTTCCAGGGACTGCTCGTCTGTACGCTGATGCTTATGCGGAAAAAATTCGTCCCCACTTACCTGTTCAGTTTTGTGGTCGGCTTTGTGTTTGGAGAACTGATGGATCTTCACGAGCTCTGGATTACACGTCTTCCGGTAAATCTGCCGCTGCGCGTGCTCTATTTTGTGCTGAGCTATCTGATTCTCTGTTTCGGTATTGCGCTTTCAAACCGCTGCAAGCTCCCGATTGTCCCGACAGATCTGTTCCCGCGTGAAGTATCTGATATCACGAAAGTGCCGTATTCCAGAATTAAAATCGGCTTCGATGTGACCTGCCTTATGGTAACCGCATTGCTCACCTTCTTCGGACTTGGAAGAATCGAAGGTCTTGGAATCGGAACGGTAGCAGCTGCTTTTACGATGGGAAAAGGCATTGTGCTGATGGGAAAACTGCTGGATAAAAAGTTTGCGTTTGTCTCCGTTTTATCACCGGAAAGACCGTAAAATGCAGGGCTGATATTTGATCGTAAAAAATTAGAAAAAAATGTAAAATCCTCTTGAAATCAAGGGGATTTTACTATATAATGAGCAGGACAAAAACAACTGCAGAGTAAGTTCATATGCGTAAAGTGCTCCCAGGATAGAGAGTAGCCAGGGAGACGAAAAGAGAAAATCTTGCGGTATATGAATTGCATCTCGCTGCAACAGAAGATAGAGACAAGAGATTATCTCCTATTGTAGTCAGATATCTGTAAAGGAGGTAATTTTTTTATGCAGAAAAATGCAAATGAAACAGCAAAAGAAACAAAAAACATGTTTCTGCAGTCAGCAAAAGAGCTGAAAGCAGTCACAACCCTCGCAGCCTGTGCCATGTTCGCAGCGCTGGCGATGATTCTGAACCAGGTAGCATCGATTGATATCGGACCTTATGTCCGCATCGGATTTTCCGGAATCCCGAACCGCCTTGTCGATTACCTGTTCGGACCAGTGACAGGATGTCTTTTCTCCGGCATTCTTGATGTCGTAAAATACTTCCTGAAACCGAGCGGCCCGTTCTTCTTCGGATTCACCTTTAATGCGATGCTGGCATCTTTTATGTATGGATGCTTCTACTATCGCAAAAAACTGACCATCAAACGTGTGCTTGCAGCCAAGTTCATCGTTATGCTGACTGTCAACGTACTGCTGAACACCCTGTGGATCAGCATGCTGTATGGAAAAGGAATCATGGTGCTTCTTCCGGCACGTGCCTTAAAGAACCTGATTATGTGGCCGATCGATTCCATCATTTTCTACAGCCTGACGAAGTTGATCGAGCAGACCGGCGTCTTCCGCATGTTCCATGCAAGAACCGCTGCACAGGCACAGAGATAAAGAAAAATTCAGACACCATCAAAACGATACATTTACCAATCTGCAGAAAAGG
>OGPA01001743.1_pt1 | contig 17266 bp, 13 predicted proteins | sample 1552841 | NCBI WGS metagenome assembly OGPA01 (sample SAMEA2579916, study PRJEB22360) | human gut metagenome | reverse complement strand
GCAAAACCTTTACCTGCAGGCAGCTCTCGTACAACAAAATAATAATTTCTGGCACTGTAAAAAGCTAACGATACCACGCAACTTAAAGCGTTTTCATTGTGATACTGCAAGATGGAGGCTGTTTCCATATGCGCAGCATTAATTCCCTGTGCTACTGCCTGCCCATCCTGCTGCCAAACTGCTTCCAGCAATGCTTCCGAGGCTTGTATAGCATGTATCACTTCCTGCCAGTTGCCGGAATCCATCGCCCGTAAAAATTCACCCCGTACCTCTTCATTGGGGATCAATACCTCACTATCTTCTGCATCATAAGCCAAATACCCCAAATGCACCAATAACGTCAAGACATCATCTTTTTTCTGAAACGTGGTCATATCGTTGCTAAAGGTTTGCGGATCAATCTTACAACGCCCGCCGCCCAGCATCAAAATCATGGAATCTTTTAAACCATCATAGTTCATGTCCATATAAACTTTTAATGCTTCATAGGTTTCTGTCTGTGTCCAGTAACTGTTGAACTCTTCATTGAGCATGGCATCTACCACAGACTTCGGACTGTAAATATGCTTTGCACGAGGGAACTGATAGCCATCATACCAGCGCCTGGTTTCTGCAAAATCCATATGATATTTTTGGCATAAAGCCTGTACTTCAGTTTCTGTAAAACCAATATACTCAGCAAACCGTTTTGCTTCTACCATAGAATACTCAGAAAACATATTCAATGCAGAATGGGTACCATATTTTTTGATTGGCAAAATGCCTGTCATATAGGCAAGCTTCACATAAATCTGATCTTTCAGCAGTATGCGCAAAAAATCTAAGTACGCTGTCTGGGCTTCTATCTTTTTCTGTTTCTCCCTGAAAATGCAATCCCATTCATCCAGAATGATTACAAATCCACGTTTTGTTTCTGCATAAACACTCTTTAAAGCAAGAACCAGATTACTTTCATCAGGCGAAATCAGCGTTCCATAAGTTTTTCGCAAATCGTTCAATACTTCTTGTTGTAAATAAGACACCAGATTTTCAGCACTTCCCGCAAAACTCAAAAATTCCTGCACATTTAGAAATAGCACATCATACCGGTTCAAATGACGTTCAAAACTTTCATCCTGTGCAATTTTCAGATTCTCAAAGAGTGCTCTGGAATCACAAGTTCTGCAATAATACGCTGTCAGCATCTCTGCTGCCATAGATTTGCCAAAGCGGCGCGGACGGCTGATACAAATAAATTTTTGTCTTGTACCTACTACCGTATTTGTTTCAGCAATCAACCCTGATTTATCTACATAAATTTCAGAAGCCAACGATTCCTGAAAGGCATCATTATCAGGATTTAAATAAAACCCCATACCCTCACCTCATTTCGCAGGATTTATCATTTGGTTCAACTTATCATATAATACATACGCTGTCAAGAAATCTTCCATCACTTTTTCATCTACAGCTGCAAAAAAACGCTGACTGTTTGGATTTCTCCAAACAATCAGCGTTTTTGCTTATGCTAATATTAATCTTCGTCTCCGTCAAACAGGTCTTCTACGGCGTCTTTCATCTTGCCGAAAAACCCTTTGCCTTTTTTATTTTCTTCGCTTCTTTCTTCTTTTTTTTTAGTTTCATCTATTTTGATTTTGGGCTCTTCCGGTTCCGGCGCTTCTGTTTTAAAAGTAGCGCTCAGCTTCTGCAACAGATCCCGCTGTTCGGTGGTCAGATTTTTTGGCGTTACCACTTTGATGGTAACATACTGATCGCCTTTGCCATAGCCTTTGATATTTTTAACGCCTTTCCCCTTCATGCGGAACTTGGCGCCGCTCTGCACACCGGCAGGAATGGTCAGGGTTACTTTGCCTTCCAGTGTCTGCACCTGCACGTCGGCACCCAATGCAGCCTGGGCAATATTAATCTCCTGTTCCATATAGATGTCATCTTCATTCCGAACGAAAATCGGATGATTGCGAACATTGATATAAATATACAGATCGCCGTTTGGACCGCCCTGTTCGCCGGGATCCCCTTCTCCGCTCATACGCAGACGGGAGCCCACATCCACACCGGCAGGCACTTTGATTTCAATTTTCTTGTTGACCCGTTTCTTACCTTTGCCGTTACATTCGGTGCATGGATCTTTGATAACGGTTCCTTTCCCGCCGCATTCCGGACAAACCTTGGCTGTCTGTATCTGCCCGAATGGCGTTTTCTGCATGGTATAAACCTGCCCGGTACCATTACAGCGGCTGCAAGTGGTAGCGCTGGTTCCCGGTTTGGCGCCGGTGCCGTGACAAGTGCCGCAGCTTTCCCATTTTGGCAGTGTGATGGTTTTTTCTGTACCAAAGACAGCTTCTTCAAACTCAATGGTTAAGTCATAGCGCAAATCAGCGCCCTTTCTTGGGCCTCGCTGCTGCTGACCGCCGCCGAATCCGCCGCCAAAGAACATATCAAAAATATCGTTCATGCCGCCAAAATCCTGACCGCCGCCAAAGCCACCAAATCCGCCTGCACCGCCAAAACCGCCGGGGCCGTCATGGCCATATCGGTCATACTGTTCCCGTTTGTCGGCATCGGACAAGGTTTCATATGCTTCGTTAATTTCTTTAAATTTTTCTTCTGCTTCTTTATCGCCTGGATTTACGTCCGGGTGATATTTTCTGGCCAGTTTTCGATAGGATTTTTTTAATTCATCGTCACTGGCGCCTTTTTCTACGCCAAGCACCTCATAATAATCGCGCTTTGCCACGTTTGGTCCTCCTCTTTCCTTTTGCCGAGAAAAGCGCATCCAAGGTGATATTCGCCTCTTTGCGCTTTTCTTCAACAGTATTTATTCTTTTCCGTTACAATATTTGAACCAAATACTCTATGGCTTACACTTCTTTGTATTCAGCGTCATACACGCCATCTTCCTGAGGAGCAGACTGCTGACCTTCAGCACCGCCCTGAGCCTGCTGTGCCTGCTGCGCAGCTGCGTACATTTTTTCGGTCATTTTGTACAGAACTTCCTGCAGCGCTTCGGTTTTTGCTTTGATTTCGGCTGTGTCAGTACCTTCCAATGCTGCTTTCAATTCATCTTTGGCTTTGTTGATATCTGCTACTTCGGCAGCATCTACTTTATCGCCCATATCTTTTAAGGTTTTTTCAACCTGGAATACCATAGCATCACCGTTATTGCGGATATCTACTTCTTCTTTCCGTTTTTTATCGGCTTCTGCATTCATTTCTGCATCTTTAATCATCTGATCAATTTCTGCATCAGACAATCCGCTGCTGGATTTGATGGTGATACGCTGTTCTTTGCCGGTGCCCAGATCTTTTGCAGATACATTTACGATACCGTTGGCATCAATATCGAATTTTACTTCGATCTGTGGAATACCACGTGGAGCTGGTGGAATATCCATCAAAGTGAAGCGGCCCAATGTTTTGTTGTACTGTGCCATTTCACGTTCACCCTGCAGCACATGGATGTCTGTAGATGTCTGGTTATCGGCAGCTGTGGTAAATACCTGCTGGCGGGATACTGGAATAGTGGTATTGCGTTCTACAATTTTAGTAAATACGCCGCCCAGTGTTTCAATACCTAAGGACAGTGGAGTTACGTCCAGCAGAACCACGTCTTTTACTTCACCGGCTAACACGCCGCCCTGAATGGCTGCACCGATAGCAACGCATTCGTCTGGGTTGATGCCTTTGAATGGTTCTTTGCCCAGCAGATTTTTGATAGCATCCTGTACAGCAGGAATACGGCTGGAACCACCAACCAGAATTACTTTATGAATATCGTTTGCAGACAAACCGGCATCTTTTAAAGCCTGACGGGTTGGCACCATGGTTTTTTCTACCAGATCAGCGGTCAGTTCATCAAATTTAGCTCTGGTCAGTGTTAAATCCAAATGCTGCGGGCCATTTTCATTCATAGTAATGAATGGCAGATTGATGTTGGAGCTTGTTACGTTAGACAATTCAATTTTTGCTTTTTCAGCAGCTTCTTTTAAACGCTGCATTGCAGTTTTATCGTTGGCCAGATCAATACCGGTCTGTTTTTTGAACTCAACCAGCATCCAGTCAATTATTTTTTCGTCAAAATCATCGCCGCCCAGACGGTTGTTGCCGCTGGTTGCTTTTACTTCAAAGATGCCATCGCCCAATTCCAGAATGGAAACGTCGAAAGTACCGCCGCCCAGGTCAAATACCAGAACAGTCTGATCATCGCCTTTTTCCATACCATAAGCCAGAGAAGCAGCGGTTGGTTCGTTGATGATACGCAGTACATTCAGGCCAGCAATTTTACCAGCATCTTTTGTAGCCTGACGCTGGCTGTCTGTAAAATAAGCTGGTACGGTGATAACCGCTTCTGTTACAGTTTCACCCAAATAACCTTCTGCATCTGCTTTCAATTTCTGCAGAATCATAGCGGAAATTTCCTGCGGTGTATAAGTAGTCCCTCCTATTGTTACTTTATAATCAGTCCCCATATGACGTTTGATGGAGCTTACTGTATTATCAGGATTGGTAATCGCCTGACGTTTTGCTACCTGCCCTACCAGACGTTCCCCTGTTTTGGAAATCCCTACAACAGATGGAGTGGTACGGTTCCCTTCTGTGTTAGGAATTACTACGGCTTCGCCGCCTTCCATTACTGCTACGCAAGAGTTTGTTGTCCCTAAGTCAATCCCAATTACTTTACCCATTTTAAAATTCCTCCTAAATAAATATCACAATCTGTGACTCACAATAAATAGATTTAAGTTATCTTGATACTTTTACCATAGACGGGCGGATTACCCGTTCGTTTAATACATAACCGGCCCGCAATTCTTCTACCACAGTATCTTCCGGCACGCTGTCATCATCCACCTGCATAATTGCTTCATGCAGTTTTGGGTCAAATGGCTGACCAACCGCTTCGATTTTGCTCATGCCCGCTTGCTCCAGCACCTGCATAATCTGGCGGTACAGCATTTCTACCCCTTTGATTACATTTTGGGCTTCCTGACTTTCACCGGGATTTTTCAGTGCCAGCTGGAACGCATCCAACACCGGCAGCAACTCGCCCATTATTTTAGCATTGCTGTATTTTACTAAATCTTCTTTTTCCTGTACAGTCCGGCGTTTATAATTATCAAAATCCGCCGCAACCCGTAAGAACCGCTGGTTCAAATCAGCCAGCTCTGCTGCCAGCTTCTCGGCATCTAGTGCCGCTTCTTCCTGTACAGCCTCTGTTGTTTCCGCAGCTTCCTCTTCGGAAATCTCTGTACTCACTTCCTCTTCCAGGATCTCTTGTTCCTGCTCTGACATGTGATGGGTCACACTCCTTTATTGACTATGTTGACTGATATTCTTTCTTTTTCACTATAATATTGATACGCAGAATTGCTTCTGCCACTTCACCAGCAGTTTTCAAACTATGCAGCTTCACATACAGCGGATCCACAATGCCCGCCATATACAAATCATGTATACGTCCGGTATCGCAGTCTATACTGAGATGGTGATTATTCTGCAGCTCCTGGGCTTTATGCACATCACCCAGCTTTTCCAGCGGATTGAATCCCGCATTGGTTACAATCTGCATAAACGGCTTTTTCAGAGCGGCAATGACACAATCCGCACCAAACACCGCCATGCCCGACAGCCCGTTTTTATTTTGCTCCAGCTGCCGCGCCACCGCCAGCTCCGCTGCGCCGCCTCCGGCAACCAGCCCTTTCTGCAATGCAGACTGTACACTGGCTGCGGCATCCTTGGCAATGCGCTCCCGCTCGCCGACTACCTCACCGGTGGCAGCACCCACCAAAATGGTTGCCATCGAAGCCTTACCGGCACCACCCAGCACTGTTATATTGCCCAACTTCTCATTTCCTATCATATGCTCTGCTGTACCAAATTGTTTTTGCAGCTCGGCGGCTGATTTATTCAGCCCCGTTCGTTTCAGCAACTTAGCACCCACATGCTCTGCCAAATCCACCAATTCTTTATGAGGCACTCTGGCTACCACCAAAATGCCGGCTTCTTCCAGCATTTCCGCTGCCGCATCATCTACACCGCGATCCACAAATACAGCTTGCGCACCTGCATCAATGATTTTCTGTATATTGGTCTTAAATTCCTCTTTTAAAATCAGATATTGCTGAAACCCGCTCTCGGTAGTCAAAGCATTTTTGTTCAACTCCTCCTGTTCCAAAGCATCGTCAATCACCAATACCTTTACCTGTCCGTGCAATTCCAGGGGCATTTGTATGCTCAACCGTTCTTTGCTGACCAGCACACCGTTCAGCACCTGACTGTCGGCGCCCTCTATAGCCCTGACCCGCTGCGAAAACCGGAATCCCGGCTCCAGCAATTTGTCCCGACCAATCAAATTGGCGCCTTCCATAATCAATCTGGCAATGGATTCATTTTCCCGGCCTGCAATATAAGCAATGTTATACAACTGACCGGTATCCATACTGCCAATCTGGATTGCCTCCAGCTCCATCAAACGGCAAGCCTCTTTTACACCATACCGCAAGCCTGCCAGCACCTGCGCCACCGGAACCCCTTTGTTCACCTGCTCCAGCCCATGCAAGACCATCTCGCCGGCCATCAGCGCTGCCGTAGTGGTGCCATCGCCAACTTCCTCCTGCTGCGCATCAATGGCATGAATCAACATGCGCGCCACCGGATGATTGACCTCCATCATATCCAAAATGGTAATCCCATCATTGGTAATCACCACATTGCCAAACTGATCCACCAGCATGGTGTCCAGCCCTTTGGGGCCGATGGTGCTTTCTACCGCCGACATCACTGCCCGCACGGCATTGGCGTTATTCTCCAGCAAATCAAATTTCTGTTCCCGCTGTTCACTCATGAAAGTCCCTCACTATTCTTTATCCGGATACGCTTCTTCCAGCGTTTGCGCCATAGTATTCAACATGCTCACCGCTGTAGCGTAATCCATTCTTGTCGGACCAATCAAACCAACCTTACCAACGGTCTTTCCTTTTACTTTATAATTAGCAACAATCACACTGCAATCTTTTACCTCATCCAGACCGGTTTCGGCGCCAATCTTAACAGTAATACCTGTTTCGTTGTCCGCCTCCATCAGCTGGGAAAGCACTTCCTGCTGTTCTAAAGAATGCAGCAGCGTCTTTACCTTATTGACATCCTGAAACTCCGGTTGAGACAGCATGTTCAGACCGCCGTCCAGATAAATCTTTTTATCCTTATTACGGATATCCAAAATGGAGGACAGCATTTCCAATGCGCGGTCCACCACCTGACGCTGCCTGGTCAGATCCTGAAAAATAGTTTCCAGCATACTTCTCTGCCAGTCGTCCACCTTAAGCCCCCGCAGCTTCTGATTCATCATAGCAGAAACCAGTTCCAGATCTTCTTTGGTCATGGATTTGGGAATTTCCAGAAAATGATTTTCTATCTTATCCCCTTCCATCACAATCACCATCAGCGCTTTGCCCGGCTCTACCAGCAGCAGCTGCAGCAATTGCAGCGCAGCGCCGCGATTTTCATCCAGCACCATAACAGTGGTGCAGTTGGTAACCTCTGCCAGCAATTTCATCGAATCCCGCAGCACATCGCCAACCTTTTGCTGTTTATCCTGCAACGCATGGCTGATCATCTGCTGGGCTTCTTGCTGAATGTCGCTTTGCGCCATCAAATAGTCTACATAATAACGATACCCTGCCTCAGACGGCACCCGACCTGCCGAAGTGTGCGGCTGTTCAATCAGCCCCATTTCCTCCAGATCCGCCATCTCATTGCGGATGGTAGCCGAACTGACACCCAAGTTATATTTTTTGGAGATGGTTCTGGAACCCACCGGCTCAGCAGTTTCAATATAATCCAGCACCACCGCTTCCAATATCTTTTGCTTCCGGCTATCCATTTCCACCAGCTCCACCTCTTTCATTGTCTTTATATTGTTAGCACTCTATCATGTCGAGTGCTAACAATATTAATATAGTACGATTGCCCCACAAAGTCAATGGATTTTTGGAAAAATTTTTTAATGATATTGTTAAGAAAATGTGGAGAAAAAAAGAGAACCCCATAGTCACATAAAAATGTAACTGTGAAGTTCTTCAAATGAAGAGGCTCTTATCATGAAGTATCCATAAATTTCACTTCTATACTTGCCTTATTAATATTTTCCGTAATTTCTATTTTAAATTTCATAACCAAGCTATTTTATAGCAAATGCCACAGCGTTTTATAGTACTGTACCGTCTCATTGGCCCCTCTGCCCCATTTTTCTTTCACTACCGCTTCCAACTTTACTACCGCTTCTACATCAATTTCCGGTTTTATTGCTTGCAAATCACGAATTAATCGCAAATAATTTTCATCCATTCGTTCCTTTATGTGCACATCAAACTCTGATAGCTTTTGAGGTAGCTCTCCAAAAAGATTAAAATAGTATTCTTTTTCAAATACTGGTGTTACAAATACATTTTTAGACAATAACTCTTTTCGTTTTTCCATTGTTCTAGCTTCAACTGCATTGGAATAATATTTTATCCGCCCATCCTTTTCATATGCAAAACCTGTCACTTTTCTTCTAAAATGACTCGCTGGTCTGGTACGTTCCGTCAAAAAATCTCGTTCCAATTTCAACCATGCCTTATTCATTTCATATTCTGCATAGGTTAATATTTTCCCATCATACGCATAGTCTACCGCTCCTTCAAACAGTTTCAACGCATCTTCATCAAAACAGCCTTCTAATTCTTCTCTTACCTGTTTAAGCAATATTGAAGCTTTATTATTGATTGGACATAATGCCACTGTCTGTAATTGTTCTAGATATTCTCGCGGATATCGTTTTGCCATTTCTTTTGCATATTCCAATTTTAATTCCTGTGTAACTTGATCTTTTTCTCCGGCATGTATTCGTACTCGTTTTATAATATTTTCTACTATTGTAGGATAAATCTCTTTTGTACGACATTCCCGAATAAATTGGTATACTTTTTCTCTATTATCACTTATAAAGCATTTTCTCTTTCCTTCTTCTATATATGCTGTACCAAAATAGGCAAATTCATTATCATATGCTCCCATCATCAGCAATGTAGAATAATACTCTGCACATACTTTATCATGATTGTCTACTCTTTCGCCTTCCTGTAACATCTGCTTCAGCTCCTTTCTCTAATTAGAATAATTCTGTGATTTTCGTTTCTGCTTTTAATTGTGCTACATAACGTCCTTCTTGCTCCAAAATTTGAATGTCATGGCTGAAATATTCAGACAAACTTTCTGTGGTAAAAATATCTTTTGTTTTTCCAATCGCATCTATTTTACCTTCTTTAAGCATTATTGCATTTTCAAAAATCGGCAAAATTTCTTCTACATAATGCGTAACATACAATACTGTGATATTTCTTTCTTTCGCTAGTCTAGTGACCGTTTCCAGCATATATTCTCTTGCTAATACATCCAAACCATTCCCTGGTTCATCCAACACTAGGATTTCCGGATTACTAATTAATGCTCTGGCAATCATTACATTTTGTCGCTCACCTTTACTCATAGTTGAAAAGACTCTGTTTTCTTTTTTCTTTAAATGTAACTCTTCCATTAGATTTAAGGCTTTCCTCATATCTGCATCACAGACAGCTTCACTTACGCCCAAAGTGCCAAATAAACCGCTTAACACAATATTTAATGCAATTTCGTTATGATAATATTTATCAAAAAATGAACTGGAAACCCAACCGATTCTTTTTCGCAGTTCTAATGTATTATCTTTATCGTATTCCTGTCCGAATACTTTGACAGTTCCTTTACTTCCTTCCGTAAAGCCTGCAATAATGGAAAGCAATGTAGTCTTACCACTACCGTTTAAGCCGAACACCAACCAGTTTTCACCACGTTTTACTTCCCAGTTGATATTCGTTAAAGTATACCTATTCCCATGTACACAAAACAAATTTTCTACTTTTAATAATGTATCATCTATCTCTGTTTGTTTACTCCACTCTTTATCCACGAAGTTCACCCGCCCCGATACTTGTTAAAGCACCTACTTCTTCTAACGAAATTTCATCATCATTTTCATTATCATCTGCATCTTTTTCCAATGCATCTAAATTATAAATAATGCTTTCACCAATCATCCGTTTATCCATTTCATACGGTACTTGAAAACCTTCCATATTTACCAGTTGCAGCCCGTTCAAAGCCCAAAAAATAATTTCGCATACTTTTCCCACATTCATTCTATCCTTCACAGCACTTGCATCTAACTCCGGATAATAGTCACAGCCATAGGCATCCACATAATATTTTGCTAAAAAATAAATTTCCGGCTCTACACCGTATTCAATCCGTTGACATTCCTCGCAAAAAATTTCAATGCGCGGTTCAATTGTACTATTGTAGACAATTTGTTTTAGGCGTAGTTTTCCACCACAATATTTACATTTACAGCGTTTAGTACGTTTTCTCAACCCCTGTACACGCGGAGTCTGCATTAAATTTTTAATATATGCATCGTTATCTATTTTTTCATTTGCCATTTTAAATCCTCCTAAAATAAACAATAAAAAGGAAGGGAACCAGCCCCCTCCTTTTTACTGTTTTACGCACTATATGAATTTGAATTCAATTTTTAGCCTAGTCCTACTAATTATTCCTGATTCATTGCGCAGTAGATTGGTGCACCTTCCATTGTATCTGTAAATCTAGATCCTGTCAGTGCACAAATAGTTGGAGCCATGTCTACCTGACGAATCATACGTTCAATGGTATAACCTTCCTTAATCCCTTTACCTGCCAGAATCATAATTGGAGCCAGAGAAGTTTCATTTACACCGTGGTTTGTCATCAAACCATCAGTATGGTCATACGCATAACCATCCGCATTTGCGGTAAAGATGTCACCAGCTGTTGGACCACCATAACCCAACTGAATAGCATCTTTATTACGTAATGCAACTGCCAATACACGTTTCCCAGTTACAGGATGTCTATAACCCAGTAAGTCTGTCATAATTTGTTCTTCCAGTTCGTATTTATCCTCTGGATCTACGATACCTCTCTTTGATCTACCTTTCAAGTTAATCCAGATGTTGCCACCCTGTTCAGCAATCGCACGTGTTTTAGTCCAGTCAATCACACGTTTTCCGTTTTCTTCTTTCATAACAGTATAGCCCAGTTCTTCCATCAGACCAATGTTGATACCACACATATCACCAATTGCAGGTGGTTCATTTGCAGGGCAGGTCAAACCATGGTCAGATGTAACGATGATGGTCCAACCTTCATCCAAATAATGCAGGAAGGAACCGATATATCTATCACACAAGGAATATACACGTTCCATCCACTCATTATAGTGCTCTACAGGGAAGTGATTATACCCCTGATCCTGGAAGTAACGAATAAAGGTGTGTACCATCAAGTCACAACCATGCCAGTGAGAGAAGAAAACTTGCATATCCTGTTTTTCAATTAAATAATCAATTGCTTTCACATACCAGTCTGCAGCATGATTCCAACACAACCACTGAATTAACTGATGTTCTTCATCCTGACCATAGAACTGTGCTGTTGGAGGGTATGGCCCTACATTTTCCATCAGTTCTTGATGCAACCATTTTGGATGAATTACACTGTCATCATCAATTGCTGCACTACTAGAAAAATACAGTCGTAAATTAGAACCATCTTCAGCCAATTCCATTACATAAATGTCACGGGAACACACACATTTATTTTCACCACGAAAACCTTCGTCAACGAAATCACGATACAATTCTTTATCTTTCATAACCGCCATTGGTTCTACATCGTTTTTAGATTTGTAAATCGCTACTCTATCATATTTACCTTCTTCATTTTTCAAAACCAAACCAGGACGGCGGATTAAACTGTTGCTTAACAATACTGCAAATTCCAACGCACCTTCTGGAGCATTCGCCCATCCTTCTGCAGGGCGTAGATAAGATTTACAGACATCATACATCTGCTGGAAACGTCCATTTTTAATGCCCCAACCTTCACCTGCATTAAATTCTACTGTACTTAAATCCTGCAAATCGTTTGAAATCGCTACACCTTTGGCCACATCAGTTTTCTTTTCTAAATCTTCACCAGCATGTACTAAGTCGTCTGATATTTTTTCTACATGACAAGGTGCGGTAGCATCTTGAACACCTTTGATGTATTCCAGCTTATCTACATTCGGGCTTGCACCAAAGAAGAAGTTCCCTTCAACATAGAACGCCGCCATACCAGGTGTACCTGGAACAGTACCATCAATTACAAATAAGTTTTCACTGTCACTGGTTGGAGGCCAAGAAGCACCAGGCCAGTGGAATACACATGTTTTTAACCCTGCTTCAGCCGTGCAGTTCCATGACTGCTCTGCTTTGCATACACGAGAATCCAACTGATAGTATTTTTTGTCCATTTCTTCAGCAGAGAACCCAAAGAACTGGCAAATACCATGGGTATAAGAATATGCACCTGTGGATAAGGTTGCCCATCCTGGAGGAGTTACAGGCGCACAGCCACCTAAGCACATTAAATCTTCTCTGGCAGCACCGCGTTCAATTAATTTCTTGAATGCAGGCATTTTCCCTTCTCTTACCATTTTGGCGGTATAACGAGGGTCTAAGCCGTCGATACCAAGAACCATAACTTTTTCAGACTTTTCAAACATTGTTCTTCATCCTTTCTTCAACTTTAACTTTTTATATATAATTTTGTACTAACAATGAATTAAAAAACCACATTGGCCCATGCATACCCTACTGTTAACACCACCAGCAGAGCTGATATTAATTGAAGAGGAACCACTTTATAGATATCTCCTTTGGAAAGCCAACCTGTGTTACCGAACATTAATGCCGCTGGACCACTTGCAGCCGGAGTAAGTAATGCAAAGTGAGAAGCCATCATTATTACCATAGCTACAGGTTGAATATTAAAGCCCATTGTCTGTGATAATGCAAACATAATGGGAATTATACATAAGGTAACTACAATGTTGTTGCAAACATTGGTTATAATGAATGCAAAAATCATTACAACAACTACTAATGCATATACACCTAAACCACCAAGCATCGGCTGTAATACTTTTACGCAGAAGGCTGTAATACCTGTGTCTGGCCCTGTTAACTGAGCAGTAAGCAGTAATACAAAAGCTGTTAAGCACCAGCTATCCCACACAATACCACCAGCTAACTTGTTAAATTCCATTACTGGCTTACCATCAATATGCCATAACACACCAATACCAAAGCAAATTACGATAGATACAAAAACATTAGATTGTGCAATCATTCCTAAAACTGGAATATATTCAGGAATAAAGTTTTGACATAACAAACTTAAAATAAATACAACAATAATAACCATGCTTGCAACTTGTTGTTTAGTAACATTTAATAAACTCATATCTAACACACTATTATCTGCATCTTTAATTTTACTCATATCCATACGTAAAATATATTTACCAACTAACAACCAAACAACAGCCAAAACAATTGTAACAGGAATCATTGTCATAAGATATGAACCATATGGTATAGGAGAACCGGTAATGTTAGCATATGCACTCATAATTATCAAACCGTTATCTACGAATGGGAAAATAATCAGGCCCATCATTGAGAACATTACAATACCTATTAACATTACATTCACATAAGTATCATGTTTTTTGTAGCCCACTTTTTCAAATACACCATACATAATAGCCCACATAACCAAAATAGCCAAAAACATATTTACCATGCCCATTAAACAAGTAATCAATAAAACAACTAAACTATAAATCATTGGTCTACCTTGTACAATTTTACGACTCATACTCCAAGTAGCGATTACTTCTGGAACGCGATTAATTTCCAGTAGTTTAATTAAAAAGAAAATGAATAACATCTGTGCTACTACAGGATTACCAAAACTACCTGCAAAAGCACCGTTATGACCGATTATTTCGTTAAAACCTAACAACCAGATACCCGCTAAACTAGGAAATACAAAACCAATAGTCATCCAACCCCATAGTACAAAAAGAAACACGGCTAACATTTGCATACCTGCGGGGGTGATAGGGGCCAAGGGTTCTGCTGTACTAACAAAAACATATAAAATTACCATGATAATAAAATGAATCATTGTTTTTAAGCCCGCTTTACTTGATTCCGTTTTCACTCTGAATCACACTCCTAACTTTTTTGAATCTTGCTTACTTAATTTATTCTCTATCTAAATCAACATCGATGTTTCTTCCTGTGAACTCATAGTATCATAAATTTAATTTATCAAGAAGACATTGAAATGCAGACTTATTACTATAAGTAAATTACTATTTTACTTATAAAAAAAGCTATGAAGCAACAAATATTGTCATTTCATAGCATCTTCATATAATTCACGATTGTATTTAAAAAATTTTTAACATTTTAGCTAAAGACTGCATTTCAATAATATTTTTCCTATGAAACAAAATAAAAATCGCAGTTTCAGCACTTAAAGGCTCATATACTTTAAATTTTTTGTAATCATGAGAAAATATTTCTGGGGAATACTTCGCAACAACTCCAACTCCTAAATCGTTTAAAATTGCTTCTGCATAGATATCTGGATCTATAGTTTGTAATACTATATTTTCCCTTTTCTGATTCATTCCAGGCATAGTAATCAAAGGCAAAGTTTCCAATTCTTCAAATGTAATTACTTTTTTCTCCTTATCAACCCACTTTGTTTTTTTATTACTTACCGGATATAATTTTGATCTCCACAATTCATGACAATAAATATCTGTATATTTTTCAATAACCTTTATGTCATCTTCTACTACTCCTACTAATGCTAATACATTCTCTTTTAATAGTTCACATATTTTCTCTATATTATTCTCAACCTCATGTAAAATAAAATAATCCAACACATCTGAATTAATACCTATCAATTTGGAGGACAATAATTTTAATATCTGATTTGGCACAATTAAATCCTTTTTCTCAACCAGTTCACTTTTTTCATTCCCTAATCGTTCTATTTCGTCACACAAGCTCAGTACTTGTTCCGCTATTTTTACAACCCGTTCACCATTCTTTGTCAAACGTACACCTCGATATGTTCGCTCTAATATAGGATATCCACATTGTTTTTCTAATTGTTTGATGGAACTGCTGACCGCTGCCTTAGTTATATATAAACTTTCTGCTGCTTTATTAATAGAATTATACTTAGCTACTTGTGTCAAATAATACAATTGTTCAATTTTCAGCATTTTGTCATCTCCCTATTACAATTCGGACAACTAATCCAAAACACTTTATATTTTCACCCATTATACCCGATATGTCGGGAATATTCAACAATCCCCCCACACCATATAATGGAATGATATAGGGGGTGCGGCTTATGATTTCTTTTGAGCCTTTATGGAAAACAATGAAAGCAAAAGGTATTACAACATACAATCTGATCAAAGACTACAATTTCAGTCGCGGTACGCTGGATTCCTTAAAGCAGAATCGAAACATCTCCACCGCAACGCTAAATCATCTCTGCGATCTTCTGGACTGTGAAGTAGAAGACGTACTGTGCTATATTCCGGACGAAAAATAGGGAACAGACTCAAACCATTATCAGTTGAATCTGCTCCCTATTTATATTTCCTATAAATCCAGCTCTAAGAAATTGTCACACCATAGTTCAATACATAAAAACATACAAATGCATACAAATTAACAGTATATATTGATTCTTTTTTGATTACGCTGCACTATCATTACTAAAAAACGTGCAAATGCACATAAATTAGGAGTGTATCTTGATTTTTCTTTTTGATTGCGTTACAATTTCATTACCAAAAAGCGTGCAATGCACGTAAATTAGGAGTGATTGAATGGAAATTGAAAGAAATACTTACCTTCAGCAGCTGATAGAACGAAAAGATAATCATATGATAAAGGTTGTTACGGGTATTCGCCGATGTGGAAAGTCTTTTTTACTCTTTACTATTTTCAAAAATTATCTTCTTGAACATGGCATTGATGACAAACACATCATTGAAATTGCTTTAGATGGCATTGAAAATGAAGCACTAAGAGAACCTCAAACATGCTACCGTTATATTAAGGAGGCAATGACAGATGACAGCAACTACTACCTCTTACTGGACGAAGTGCAATTTATGCCGCGGTTTGAAGAGGTACTGAACAGCTTGCTGCGTATGCCAAATATAGATGTCTATGTAACGGGCAGTAATTCTAAGTTTCTTTCCAGCGATATCGTTACCGAGTTTCGCGGCCGAGGTGATGAAATTAGAATCTATCCGCTCTCTTTCGCGGAATTTTTCTCCGCTTATCATGGCGATTACGAAGATGCCTGGGATGAATACATGACTTACGGCGGACTTCCTCAGGTTGCACTCTTTCAAAGCGAGCGGCAAAAAGCAGATTATCTGAAAAATATTTTTACCAATGTATATCTTAAAGATGTCATTGAACGAAATAAACTGCAAAGCGTTGATGAAATCAGTATTCTGGTGGATGTGCTTGCTTCCGTAATTGGTGCGCCGACAAATCCTTCAAAATTATCTAATACTTTCGCCAGCGAACGTCAAATGAATTATTCCAACAAAACTATCTCCAAGCACATTGACTATCTGACAGAAGCCTTTCTGATTGCGAAAGCAAACCGTTATGATATAAAGGGCAGAAAATATATTGGAGCAAATCTAAAATATTATTTCACTGATCTGGGACTCCGAAATGCCAGATTAAATTTCAGACAACAGGAACCAACACATATTATGGAAAATATCGTTTATAATGAATTGCTGATGCGAGGATACAATGTCGATGTAGGTATGGTAGATGTATTTGCCAAAGACAAGTTAGGCAATCGTGTACGTAAACAACTAGAAGTCGATTTTGTCATTAACCGAGGAAGTCAACGACATTATATTCAAGTTGCTTATGATATGACTTCCGAAGAAAAACAAAATCAGGAATTCAACTCCCTGCGCAACATTCCGGATTCTTTCAAGAAAATCATTATTGTCAACGGAACAAAAAAGCCATGGCGCAATGATGAAGGTTTTGTCATTATGGGAATGAAATATTTTCTGCTGAACACAGACAGTCTGGAATTCTAAATGAAATAAAAACCGGCTCTAAGGAATGGTTTCATCCCCGTCGCGCAAGCGGATTTCAGCAGAACAAAAAGCCTGCAATCAAGGGTGCCCGGCACCGCGTTAGCGGCGTTGCCCTTGACTGCAGGCTTGGTTCTGCTA
>OGPA01001734.1_pt1 | contig 17310 bp, 9 predicted proteins | sample 1552841 | NCBI WGS metagenome assembly OGPA01 (sample SAMEA2579916, study PRJEB22360) | human gut metagenome | reverse complement strand
TTGCATGTGTTAAGCCTGTCGCTAGCGTTCATCCTGAGCCAGGATCAAACTCTTCATAGTAATAAAACTTTTTAAAATTATCTCTTTCGCTCAGTCATTATATCCGTTGAATCTCTTCTCGGACTCGCACTTGCTGTTTGTTTTCAAACCTTTCAATATCTTTAAGAACTCTTTTTGCTTCTCTTTTACCCGCCCCACTTACGAGGCGAAAGCGGATGCAAAGATAAATACTTTTACATATTCCCTCCAAATCTTTCCGCACTTTTTTCAAACTTTTTTTCGGAACCGCCGTAGAAGAAAGCTTCTGCAGGCTTCATCCGCAAAAGATGAAAAACACATCAGTCAAAATGTTTCAGAACGTCCGCTTCGTTTCGGAAAGCGGCTGCAAAGGTAAGGACTTTTTCATTACTTCCAAACTTTTCAAAAGAAAAGTTTTGAAGTTTTTTTTCAGAACCCGACCAGGGCAATATCCTGAAGAACTCTGCACAACATAAAAACCTGTAAGCCAACACATCATACCCTCCCACCTCCTCCGTTTGTTCAATACATCGGTTCCTGATTGCGGCTGCAAAGATAGAACAATTAATACCCCATTTCCAAATTTTTTATACACTTTTTTTCAAAAAAAATGAATCACTTTGGACAAGTTACTAATTTACAACAATATTATTCAACGTCTGTTTGTAAGATTCCATTTAGAATACCATAAAAACAAAAGAGTGTATTCAAAAATCGTTTTTTGATACACTCTTTCCAAATATAACTACTGTTATCCGGATATTTCAAAAATACAATACATCCGACACATCCACCCCATTCTCTTTCCCATCTCTGAGAAATTTTTGGTATTTCACCATAAGGTCAACCGGATAACCTGCCACTCCTTCATACTTCCGGATCATATTCATGGTTTTCAGATCCAGGACCAGCACGTCTCCTTTCAGTTCCTCGCCCATTCCTTCGGTATCTTCACCATAGCGGGAAATCCCTAACAATATTTCCTGTTCCGTCCTGGATACCGTCATACAGGTGATTTTATCATCAGCATTGTAACCGAAATCGGTCAATGTCATGATCCTATTCTGACTTCCCGGCGCATTGCCATTTTCCAGATCTCTCAGATTATAACGATACAGGCCGTTATCCGTTGCAAAAAACATATAACTCTCATTCTTCATCGGATAATAAGAGGTTCCGGAATTTATCACCTCACCAGGCACAATTACATCAGCCAGTACGGTAAAAGGGACGGCAGCGGTTTCGCTTGTCTTCGACGGAAGTTTCAGGTATAACATCCGGTAAACGGAACCGTTTCCCAAAACAGCGACAGCCTGATTCGGAGAAGCAGTATGTGTCCCGTACAAAAGTGAATAGCCGGCATAAATCCCCAATTCAGAACAAGCCCTATTAGCTGCAGAACTGTTTACATTGGCATATATAAACTGTCCTTCACTTTCATCAAACAAATATAACAATTCCGGAGAACTGTAGTTTTGTGTACCACTCCCGGTCAAAGATGCCAGAAACATAACCGGAGACAATTGCCCATGCCAGGGGCTTGCTTTTTGCATAAATGTCATATTCAAATCCACGTTGTACGCAGGCATAGCCATCCGTTGATCATGCCAAAGCTCATCATTGGCAATCACGAAAATATATCCTCCCAAACTCGTTGTAGTTGCAGACGTCGTCAAATGCCAGCAGGCTTTCACATCAAACTCCGTTATATCCGGCGGCAAAGTCATGGCACGTGAGATAAAAAAGTTATGATCCAGATACTTGTTTTCCCCGATCTCAACTAAGGTCTCCTCACTCAGACACTTCAACCGGTGATCCGTCTCTATTTTCAATCCCGAATTGACATTAGCCGCTTCAGGAATATAACACCGGTGAATCTTGCGTGGATTCGTTCCCAAACGGTTACCGGTCAATGCTTCATAATAATTCGGAGTAAAAGTACTCCCCTCTCTGTCCAGACGCTTAAAGGATAATTCTGCATGCCCCTGATACTTGCTTAAAACAAGGATACCGTCACCTGCCGTAGAACTGGACACATTGATTCTGAAATTTTTAAAGGCCTTCGTCCCCAATTCCTTATCGGTTACCACAAAACGTGCTGTATTAATCCCCAACGGGAAATTAGCATATACATTCAGATCTTTCGTCGTCGCCACAACCTTCTGGTTGACTTCCCACATATAAGTAAACCGGTTCGAATCCGAATACTGCGTTCCCTCCAAAGTCACGGGAATAGACAACAAATCCATCTGGTCACAAAGCACCAGGCTATCGATATTCTGTATGCTGATCTGGTTGATTTCCCGATAATCGTAATTTCCTTTATCATCATAACAGGCATATGCCAGGATAAGTAGGTATAAAAAAGTAATTATTTTTTTCATAATAGCCTCCTATTTAATTCAAGTCCGTAATCTCGACAAGTCCGTCCATCATAATCCGCATACCAGTCTCATCATCAATAATGATATTTTTATTCAACCATTCTCTCAATATCTGGGATTTCTTCGTCATATCCACCCCTGTTCCCACAAATGCATCTTCAATAGCGAAAATCGGATCCAGCTCAATCAGCTTACGCCATTTTTTAGGATGATAAAATCCGAGTTCCCCCTCATTGGCCGTCCACCAGGCTGGCGGAAACAAAATGTCATTGACAGATAATTTCATCTCACGCCCGTCTTCAATGCCCAGCTGAAAATCTCCTCCGGCAACAAGTGTAAGCATCAGCGTCTTGCTTTCAGGATTCCGAAGGCTTTTACTCAGATTTTTCCGGAAAACAACAATCCGGAGGGTATCCTGAAAACGGCCGGGACCAAATAATTGCTCCTCAGCCAGAGATACATAATCTTCATCGGCAACCATATCGGTCTCCCCATTTAAATAATTACCTTTTTCAAGTACTTTTACCCGGTAAGTACGTGGTTCTTCCGACGTATTACCTAAAACACGTACCACTATTTTAGCCGTATCTGCAACAACGTCATCCGAAAGTTTTCCAAAAGAAAAAACGACAGAATCCAGACTTACTTTGTTGCCCAGGCTATTTAATACCTCATACTGGAAATATATCCGGTTGACATCATCATACTGATATTCCACCTTCTGCTCACATCCTTGTAAATAAAGGCAAAACCATAAAAATACATATATAACTTTCTTCATTGGACAATTCAATTTTGTGTTCTGTTACCATACTCTATTTCATCTTCCGGGATCGGGAATACAAAGACATTATTATCAGCTTTCACCTGATCTTCGGAAGTATTTCCCCAGATATCGTGATGCAAACGCTTATAAGTTAAAAAGATCACTCCTTCCCCGATAAACTCTTTGCGTATTTCCCGCATGATCACGTCTTCGGTTACTTCCTGCGATACCACCTCTTTCTGTGTCCTGGCCTGTTTGAAAGTCTGCAGTAATTCCGCAGCATGCCCCGGATCGTCTTCCATCCAACCCTCCGCAGCAATCAGGTACATTTCCGACAAACGGATTATCGGAACTTTCGGGAAAAAACGTTTACTATTATCAGAGGTATATTTTACAATATAAATTTCACTGTACCAATTCAAACGGTAATCATCCAGATCCCCTTCATATATGCTACTCTGAAACCCTACAGCCATCTGTAAATTACCGTCCGAACCAGTCACCCGTTTATGTATCGCTTCAGCACCTGTTTTTATAGCCTGGTTCCGTAGTGAAAAGATATGCTCACTAGAAAAAAGCAAATCTTTATCGGCCATATCCACATTCAAACTTTTCTCATAATCCAATAAGGCGAATTTTTTACTTTCAATCACCTCTTCAGCCAAACGACGGGCTTCTTTTTTATATTCTCCCCCCATATCCAGATAAACCCGGGCCAATAAAGCCTTTGCAGCATAATAATTCATTCGTGCAACATACTGGTCAGCCTGATCTTTATTTTCATCCACCCCGTTTCCTAATTCATAGGGTACCACCGAACAAATGGGATCATCTTTCAGGCATTCCAAAGCGTTTTCTAAATCCCCGACCACCAGATTCAGATATTCCTGTGTCGTATATACAGCAGGTGTCTCCACTCCGAACTTCAGCTGATAAGGTAAAATCCGGGCAGCCTTATCCAGCTTCACATCGGGAGCAAACAAACGGTAAATATCGAAATGATGCATTGCCCTTAATGCCAATGCCTCACCCCGGACCTGATTACGCCGGGCATCCGACAGGACAGAAGCATTTTTATCACTCCACTCCAATATATTATTGATGGCTGCAATATTAGCATATAAAGCATACCATATGGAATAGATATAAGCCTCCATATCCTTGTCTTCATAATCATAATCCCTGAATATTTTCATGGCATTCGGCACCCGGGAATAATCATAAGTACGCGACATCACATCCAGCATGCCGAATGAAAGGGTCTGACCATATAGTCCCGCGGCCGACATATCATAATACACCCCGGCCAACGCTTCGGTAAATCCGCGTTCCGTACTGAACAATTCCGATTCTTCGCTCTGGTTTATCAATTTAATATCCAACCAGGAATTACAGGAGCATAACAAACACACCCAAACTAAATTCCATATGCTATTTTTCATTTTCATAAGTTCTATCTTTATCTGTTAACGACTAAAAAGTAACATTCAAACCGATACTGAAAGTACGTGCAAAGGGATAACTCGTCCCCCGTTCCTGTTTTACCGAGGACAAGCGGAACAGATCGGTAGAACTCAACAGCAGCTTCACTCTTTCCATATACATTTTCTGGGAAATCTTACGAGGCAACTCATATGACAGGGAGACACTTTGCAAAGCCAGCAAATTGTTATCAAATACCAGGCGGGTTGTCTGATAGGGCGCACTCGTATCGTCGATACGTCTGAATTTCGCATGATCCCCCGGTTCTTTCCAACGGTCGTACAATACCCGTTTATCAGCATTCTTAAGCGGATTAGCCCCTTCCACTTTCGAGGCCAGGGTAGCATTATATATTTTTCCACCGTACTGATATTTAAACAGCATATACAGATTGAATCCTTTCCAGTTCAGATTAGTGTTCACATTTCCTTCGATTTTAGGCTTCATATCCCCACATTCGATCTTATCGTTATGGTTATATTCAAAAGTCATTTCCCCGTTACGTTTAATATAAATTTCATTCCCGGTAGCCGGATCGATTCCTCCGGAACGCACCACCATCAAAGCCGTCTGTGAACGTCCCGCCTCGAACTGACGATATACCACCGTTCCCTGGTTTGCCCGGTCATCGTTGGCATATTGATTGATGGTTTCCAACTGATTGGATAATTGGGTAATCTTACTCCGGTTATGGAAAGCGGACAAGGTGACATTCCATCTCAGATCTTTGACTGCATCCTGGATCAGGTTGAAACGCAAACGGGCTTCCACACCCGTATTTCTCAATTTCCCGATATTCTCCACATAATCGATAAATCCCGTCGAAGGAGCTACAGTTACAGGCAACAGCAGACTACGGGTATTTTTAATGTAAAAATCTCCGTTAAACACCACCAAGCCGTGCAAGAAAGTAAAATCCACTCCCACATTATAAGAAAGGGTTGTCTGCCACTTCAAACTCGAATTACCGTATCCGGCCAGACTAACTCCGAAATTTCCGTTATATTCCCTGCTAAAATCATACAAATAAGTTGTCAGCGCCTGGGTAGATGAAAAATTAGTTGTCCCCGTACTTCCCACCGAAGCCCTCAGCTTCAATGCGTTTTTCTCATGAGCATGCCAAAAAGACTCATTGTGCACGTTCCAGGCTACCCCCAATGACCAGAAAGGAGCAAAACGCGAATTACGTCCGAATTTACTGGAACCGTCCGAACGAAAAGAAAAGTCCAGGAAGTAACGATTGCCGTACCCATAATTTACATTAGTAAAAAATCCTACCAATCTCGATTTATCATAGGTTCCCTGAGGACTGGTATTTTCCTGAAAAGCATTGGCTGCACCGATAAAAATCATGTCCGGATTGATAAACCCGACTCCGGTAAAAGACTCACCTTCCGTCTCCGATTGCATGATATTGCTTCCGACCCCGACATTCAGCATGTGTTTATCTATCGTCTTATTATAAGCCAGTGTCAAATTACCGTCAAACCGGTCACTCCGGGAATTTACCAGATAATAACTCCCCTTCTTTTTCGGATCCGTTTCTGTACTGTAATCCAGTGATTCCGGAGATTTAAACAAATCCCGCCGGTCAAACTGCCTGGTATAACTGAAACGCCCCTGTAAACGCAAAGCCGGAATAATCCTCCAGTCGATATTGAAATTATCCTGAACAGAGGTATAAGTGCTGGTATTACGCTTGGGCAGATTGGCACTGACCAACGGATTCCAGTCACCCGAAGAAAGTTTTTCCACAAACTCTCCGTTTTCGTCATAAATCCGGTCATACGGATTCTGGTTGGCATACAAAGAGAATTCATTGTACGGAGAATTCTTCGCTTTCACATTATCGACCGACAAGTCATTCCGGATAAAAAAGCTGGAACCGATATTGTAATTGAAAGTCAAGTTAATCCCCAACCGGTCCCGTCCGGATTTCTCCATGACTCCTTTATCCGTATCATATCGTAAATCCACGCCATAACGGAAATATTGATCTCCTCCTTCAAAATTGAGCGAATAACGCTGATTTAACGAAGTAGTCAGAGGCTGGGACAACCAATAAGTATCCACCCCTCTTTTCACCTCTTCCAAACGTGAATTATAAAGTTCTTCCAGTCGTACCTGTTCTGAATAAACAGGATCGGTATATACACCGGCCCGGCGTTCATATTCCAGTTTTTCCGCAGCATTCATCAAATTATAATCCCTCAAATCCGGGATTGAAACGTTGTAATTGGCATTCAGGTTTATCCGGATTTGTCCGGCTTTCGGACGGATAGTCGTAATGACAATCACTCCGTTGGCACCCCGAGACCCATATAAAGCCGTTGCACTGGCATCTTTCAGGATAGTCGTGGATTCCACCCGGTTCAGGTCCATATCATAGATCCGTTCTGCCGAAACCTCCACTCCATCCAGAATATAAAGCGGGGCATTGGGGTTTGTCGTCGCATCGTCAGCATTGGCCCTCAGGTCAAAACCATTCTCTCCCCGGATCGTAATATCCGGTATCACATTGGGGTTAGACCCTTGTGTAAGGCTCTCGTTCAAGCGGATAGAAGGATCGAAAGCATTCAAAGCCTGAATCATATTCAAAGCCCCGACTTTTTTCAGTTCCTCGGTATTGATGGTTACCTCCGAACCTGTAAAACTCTCTTTCGATTTCTGGAAATACCCCGTCACAATCACTTCGTCCATCTCTGCAGCCTCCTCCTCCATGACGATAGTCAATTCTTTCCCTTCCACATAATTCACCTCCTTTTTACGCATTCCAACAAAGGTACACACCAGGACGACAGCCTTGCCACGGGGTACCTGAATAGAAAATCTTCCATCCATATCCGTAGCAACCCCCAGGTTCGTACCCTTGATAACGACAGTCACTCCGGGCAAGGTATGTCCCTGTACATCTACAACTTTTCCTTTTATGGTCTGTATCTCCTGCTCAAACTGATCCTGTCCCTGTTTAGCAGTAATGACCACCGTATTATCGATCAACTTGTATTCCAAATTGGTTCCTGTCAAAATATGATCCAATACTTCCTGAAGATTCAAATTCGAGTAATCCGGATTCAGACGATCCAGCTCACGTACATAATCATGATTATAAAGGAAAGTCACTTTGGATTGGCGTTCAATCTCTTTAACGACCTCTGCAAAGGTCACATTCTTCATTTTCAATGTGATATTTTCCTGCGAATATCCTTTCGCAGTCACTTGAAAAGTTTGTAACACAAGTAATAAAGTCATCAGCTTCATCGTCCGCATCATTCGTCCCGGGAGAAATACACCGGGAAATTTCCTGTTTTTCGTTTTTTTCATAACTTTGTTTGACTTATAAGTAAATAAATACCAGAACGGACAGGCGGCCGATTCCCTACATCGGCTACCTGTCTTTTATTCTGCGATATAAATAGTAGTTCCTGAAACATTAAATTTTGCGGGACAAGCCAGAGCCAGCATCGATACGATCTGTCCGAAATCATCATAACGTCTTAAATTACCGGTAAATTCAATATGCCGGGCTTTTTCCGACTGAAACACCACCTGCACATCATACCAGCGCGACAAAGTCCTCATAATATCTTCCAGAGTCTGACGTTCGAATATAAACCTCCCGTTTTTCCAACCGATATATGCCTGTACATCCACTTGCTTTTTAACTAAATTACCAGTCTTCAGCTCTATAGCCCCCTGTTCATTCGGGTACAACAATATCCGTTTTTTGCCGGTGAACATGCATACCCTCCCTTCCACCAGGGTGGTCTGAATCATTTCTTCATCCTGATAAGCCCGGAGATTAAAAGAGGTTCCCAACACCTGTACCTGCACCTTTCCCATCTCTATAATAAAAGGGGACGATTTATCAGAGGCCACCTGAAAATAAGCCTCTCCCTGCAAACGTATCCTTCGTTCCCCGGAGGGAAAAACAATCGGATATTCCACTTCACTCTCCGAGTTCAGCCAGATTTTCGTTCCGTCGGACAGTATAAGTACAAATTCTCCCTTACGGGGAATACTCAAAGAATTATACAATAGCTCTTCCGGCAAAGACGGAATATTCTGATACACTAAAGAGGCAGACGAAGCCTTAGCTACAGAACCGTCCTGCTGCTTTATAGAAGTGGCAGTATCTCCGCACAAATGAATCTGTTCCCCGTTGGCCAAGGTAAGGACAGCCTTACTACTACCAGCAGGAATGACAGATGTCGATACCTGAGGAACAAGCGTACCGTTCCTGTCTTCCCGGAGCCAGCACCAGTAAATTCCTATTGCAATCAGACATACAGCTGCCACAGCAGCTAACCCACGCAACTTCCTGTAAGACCATGGACGTTCCCTTGCTATTCTTTCAGAAAAAGCAGTATACGCAGCAGCCGGATTTATAGACAAATCCAGTTCGCGTTTCCGCCTGATATAGTCACGATCATTCAGATTTTCAAATTGTTGCTGATGTTCCGTTGATTTCTTCAGCCAAAGCCTGAGTTCTTCCATCTCCTCTTCTGAGATAGTCTCCTCCTGATAACGCAAAATCAAATCAGCAATCCGAAATGCTTTCTCACTTTTTAATTCCATATTTTCTGCCTTTTGTATAAAGACAGGAAAAAACTAAAAAGTGGGCAAAAATTTAAAAAATTAACAATGCTAATATCCAGAAATTACTCAACCGTATCCGCAGCATCTTCATACCTCTCTTTCTATAAGCCTTTACAGCCTCTTCGGTTATCCCCAACAAAGAGGCGATCTCCGCATTGGTTTTCCTCTCCAGTATCAGATAAAAGATAGTCCTGATTTTAGGGGGTAAAATATCAATTGCCTGTTTCAATGCCAGATACACCTCTTCTTCGATGATCTGCGATAGAAAAAAATCAGCTTCAGCTTCCCCGTTTAATTGTAAGTATTTTTTCTTCACCTTATCATGTTCCAAATAATTGATACACCGGTTTCTCACTGATATATACAACCAGGATTTCAAAGAAGAAAGTTCCGAAAGATGCTGCCTCTGTTTCCAGAAATCATAAATGACATCCTGTACCAAATCCTCTGCCAGATCGGTATCTCTCAAATATTTTGCAGCAAACATGACCAATGAGGAATAATATAAATCAAACAAACGTTTATAAGCCTTCTCATCTCCTTCTACCAACAGTTTCAGCCAATGTTTTTCATATTTAATTTTATCTTCCACCCCATTATGATTTAAAATGCACTACTCTCTGTATTTTATAAATACAAATTTATCCAATTTCTTTAATTTTTCAAGCTTCTCCTTTTTATCTTCATCCTCTATTCATTGGATTCCACGCTTCATCTCCGATAACTTACATCCAAAAATAGACGGAGGGAATATGGGGATGGAAACCTGTCCAATCCTCTCTGTTTACAACTGGATAATGTATAAAAAATCGAAGACTATAATACACAAAAAGGAAAGTGGAGACACAAAAAATCAAATAATCCGTCACAATCCCGTTGAAAAACAATAAAAAAAGAACTGTCTAAAAGTGAAATGCCCCCAAAAGTTTTATGTCCAACTTTTTGAGGGCACTTCATTTCTTAGACAGCCCCTGGTTTCATCAAAACACTTTCGATCTTTTCTTTCCCCGGTCTATTTCGGATTATAGGGCCGGGTATCCAACGGCAATCCCCACTGCGGATTATATTTTATAATGTTATTCGGAATAGGGAGAACGTAATATTCGGAATTTATCGAAGCCGAATAAGTCTGAGTTCCGATTTTGTGCTCGATAGTGGTTTTACACCACGGCTTGCCATTATCCAATGCCAAACGTTTCAGATCGAGCACACGCTGGAAAGTTGCAATCGGTAATTCCCTGCGGCGTTCTTTCAGGATTTCCTCCAACAACTGATCTTCAGTCAGGGCAGCTCCATTGGGAAGGTCCGTACTTCCCTGCGTATTGTCATACCTGTATTTCCTGAGGGTATTCAGGTCAGACAAAGCTTCTGTTTTCCGACTGTTCCGGGCGTATGCTTCTGCTCTCATCAACAACAGTTCAGGATAACTGAATCCTTGTGTCATTTTTATTTTTACATCCCGATAATATTGTAAGACAATCCCGTCATCATACTTCGTATCCCCTACAGTCGTCGCATATCCTAAATCCTTCAGCATAAACAACCGGTATCTCAAATCCGTATTTTTATCGAAAAGAGAGATAAACTCTACCGAAGGATAACCACTGCTTCCCATCCCTCCTGAAGGAGCAACCCGATAGAACAACATTTCCCGGTGATAGGTCTGTCCCAAATAATCGTCCTGGCCCTTCAAATCCAATGATACCTCCACATCAGTACCCGGAGAAGGACTGGCCTCCGGATCGGGTTCATAGTAGAAATCGTTGTAATTATAAATCAAATTATCCACCGAACCTTGCTGAGCTAAGGCCGATGTCCAGGCCATATCTGCATATTCCAGCATTTTTCCGAAATCACGTGCAAACATGTAATAATAAGCCATCAAAGTCTGTACTGCACATCGATTCATACGGGCAGGATGGTTTACATTATCGGGAACACTCTTCAGAGCGAAATCGATATCCGCTTTGGCCAGCCCGAACACCTCGGCCGTTGTGGATAATGCCGGATTAGCTTCTGTAGGAGAAGCTGCGGTACGATAAGGAATCGTTTTTGTATCGTTAGCTCCGGCAGGATCATAAACAGGTCCGTAAATCATGGCCATTGTCAGATAAGACCACGCCCGGGCAGCCCGGGCCTGTGCCGACAATTCCTCAGCCAATTTCGCCGTCTTTTCATTCTTTACGTCATTTACCCCGTCAATCACATTGTTCAACAAACCGACGGCACGATAAGTACCCCATTCCCAAAAATAATCGGGTTTTTCAGGATTACCGTAAGGCAATTTAAACGTATAGGCAGCGTAGCGGTTAATGTTCGGATGGGTTGCGGTATAATTATAATTGGCACTATTCTCACTGATTTGCAGGTTATCTCCCAAAGAAGCGAGAAGCGTACCTTTATTATTGTCCATATAGTACCAATCTACCGTATACGTATTATTGAGTATATTCTCAAACTCTTCTACTTCCGTAGGAATCAATTTTCCGACAGGCTTGACATCCAAAAAATCATGACACCCCATAAACAAGCCCACCATTAAAGAAATAGTCAATAATTTCGCTTTCATAAGTATATATATTTAGAATGAAAATGATAAACCAAAATAAAATTCAGGACGCAATGGCAATGACGTGAATCCCTGTTCCGTAAAATTATTATATGCTCCTGTCATATTCACCTGAGCAGTTTCCGGGTCTATATCCGTCCCCTTAGCCGTCACAGTCCAAATATTGCGTGCCTGGAAGTAAGCCCGAACATTGTTTACTCCTACAGAAGACAACCAATGTTTAGGGAAGGTATAGGCAAGCGTCACATCCCTCAATTTCATATAACTGGCGTTTCCGGTCAGGAAATCGGTATAAGGGAAATACCAATGTTCCGTACTTCCACTCCGGAGTTGGGGATATTTTTTGGTAGCTTCATCTCCCGGCTTTTGCCAACGGTCGGCAACATGACGATTCTGATAATTCATACCATAGAAACCGTCTTTACGGTATTGATGCCCTAATTTGGCGATAAACATAAAAGAAAGCTGAACGTTTTTATATTTGAACGCATTGGTAAACGACAAATCATATTTCGGACGTACCGTACCCAAATATATAATATCATCGGTAGTCAAGTTAGCGAGCCGGTCTTTCTCTCCGTTTGCCGAATACCCCAAAGCTTCTCCTTTATCGTTCAGACCCGCATATTTAAATCCAAACATAGCGTCGGCAGGGTAACCTTCAGCTAAAATAGGTGCCATACTGGCCCATTGGCTGGTATACATCCGGGTTACATTATATGTTTTAACTTTATTTTTATTATAACTGAAATTGAAAACCGAATTCCAGACGAAATCCTGTTTTTTGATAATATCGGCATTAACAGAAAATTCTACACCATTGTTCTGCATTTCCCCGACATTTTTTGTCAGACTGCTGAATCCGGTCGTCGGGTCGATGGCATCTCTGGCCAACAAATCGGAGCTGTTCTTCAAATAATAATCGAAAGTCAGATTTATACGGTTATCGAATAAAGCGATATCGGCACCGATATTGGTCGTTTTTGTCTTTTCCCAACGCAATTGATTGTTTGGAGGAGAAGCAATACTATAAGAAACTCCACCGGTCATTTCCTGATAAGAGCCTGCCGCAAGCATCAGGTACGGACCTTCGCTTAAAGAAATATTTCCGTTGATTCCGTAAGAAGCCCGCAGATTTAAACGATCGATCCAGGAGACGGAGAAGAATTTCTCTTCAGCCAATTTCCAGGTTGCTCCCACCGACCATAACGGTTTATACCGGTATTTCGAATCTGTTCCGAAGAAATTGGTCAAATCCAACCGTACACTTCCGCTAACCAGATAACGGCTGTCGAATTCGTAAGAACCGTTTCCATACCAGGAAACAAAACGGTTATCCCGCAAATTATACGCCCCGTTTTTTAAAGAATAAACCGTAGTCGAGCCGAACAACATATCCGCCTTATTCAAACCTGAATTCCAATCTTTTATATTTACCGGGATGAAAGATCCTGCCGTCGGATTATATCCCAAACGGGTCGCATACTGATTATTACTATAAGTACTTTTGCGTACTTCATTTCCGGCAAGGAAGGTCACCCGGTGCCTGTCATTCAGAAACGAACGGTTAAAGTTGATCTGAGTCCGGAGTGTCCAGCTTTCATTGATGTTACGCCATTCATCGATCATTGCTCCGTCCGGAAAATAATGACTGGCGTTGTTTGTCTTGGAGGTTGCATCATTGTATTGAATCCTGATACGATAAGCATCCCGGTCATAAGTCGTTTTCTCCACTTTATTTCCTCTGGTCCAAATCCCTCCGGTCTCGATATTCAATCCATCGATAATATATATCTTTAAGGTTCCTCCCAAACGAGTCTGAATATCTTCCGTATCGGTCGTCTCCTTACCCACATCCTCAATCGGATTATAGCTCCAGTCCTTCATATTAGCGATTTTCTCATAATTGGCAATTTTATAAGTACTGGTCGAAAATACCGTCGTCGGTTTGCCCGTCTCCGGATCGACCAGATTATCATAAGGCTGTATCAACGAAGTATTGGTATAACCCAACAAATCGCTCCAACCTCTTACCGGATGTTCATCTTTAGTATATACGACATTAGCCATTAATCCCAACGAAATGTATTTGGACGGTTTCCAGTCGTTCTTCAAATCGAAAATCAGACGGGAATTGTCGGAATGAATCATATTTCCCCGATTATACATATAATTGACAGCTGCATTAAACCGGTTTTTCTCCGTACCGCCATTGATGGCTATATTATGCTGATGGCTGAGCTGATTGCGGTAAAAGTATTTCTCCGCCTGCTTCAAACCGTTTATATTCCGCAATTTATCGATTTCAGCCAAAGCTTCTGCCTCAGTCATATTTCCTTCCCGTGCCTGCATCATCAGCCAGGTCACTTTACTCATATTGCTAACGGATTGCGTACTGGGACGGTTCGGATTCTGGTAATACAAATCTAATTCCGCATCGATATAATCCGAAGTCGACGCCCGGTTCAATTTAGATAATTGAGGCTTTAAAATCGTACTTACAATTCCTTTATAAGATACGTTAAAACGATCGGCAGCCCCACGGGTAGTCGTTACTACAATCACACCATTAGCAGCTCTGGACCCATAGATAGAGGCAGCGACCCCATCTTTCAGCACTGTAATATTCTCAATATTCTCAGGATTAATCGATTCGAGCCCCCCCTCGATAGGATAACCGTCCAACACCACCAAAGGCTCGTTTTCCGCATTGAAAGTTGACACACCACGGATTTCTATTTTACCGTCTTTATCCAGTACAACTCCAGTGGCCTGTCCTTCCAGGACAGAACTCAGATTCGACTGTAATTTTGTCTCGATATTCCGGGGAGTTATCACTCCGAACGAACCGGTAGTCCGTTCTTTCGAGATAGTTTGGTAACCTGTAACAATCACCTCATCGAGACTTTCGGCAGCGCTTTCCAAGACCACTTTCAATTCCTGATTGTTTCCGATTTTTATTTCCTTCGTTTTCATGCCCACAAAAGAAAATTGCAAAATCAGGTTGGGCTCATCGTCCACTTTGATCTCAAACCGACCATTGATATCGGTCGCAACACCTGTCTGGGTACCTTTCACTATAACAGAAACTCCGGGAAGGGTAATTCCTTTTTCATCTTTGACAATTCCCCGGATCAGCCTTTTCTGTTGTATCAGAGTTTCCAGCACCTCCCGACTGTTTTCCCTGTCTTTGATTACCACAACATCCCGCAGGAAAGTGTAAGTAAGTTCCGTCCCCTCCAATATCTCATCCAATGCCTTCTCTAATTCCAGATCATGAATTTCGATCCGGCGGTTCCCGATATTTTTCAATTTCTCCTCATTATAAAAAAAACGGACACCGGTTTGTTGTTTTATTTTTTTAAATACCTGACGCAACTCTGCGTTCTCCATGATCAGGGAAACCTTTTTCAATTGTGCATTTGTTGCAGCAACTACCGAAAGATTCAACATCACAGTAAACAAAAGGCATAATTTCATAACCCGGAATAAAGGATTAAAATTAATGGGTACACTACGCCCATACACTTCGTTTTTTTTCATAACTTTGTTTTAGTTTTAGTGAATACTGAAATTAACTGCTCGGATGCGGATGAAGGTTGGCGCTGACATCCGCTCCTTTATTTTTTATTCTATCAAAACAGTCTTGCCTTTTATGCTAAACCGGACATTTCCACCGATTTCCATAAATTCCAGAAAATCGTTGATTGTCTTATAACGTTCCAGATCACCTGTAAAATGTAATTTTTTGACTTCTTCGCGTTTATAAAAAACGGCAATATCATACCACCTGGACAATACTTGCATGATTTCTTCCAGTGTTGCATTTTCAAAAACATATTTTCCGTCTTTCCAGCCGGTATATAAAATAACATCTACTTTCCGGGGCTGAAGACTTCCTCCTTCTTCATCCTTTATCTGAAAACCAGGTTCCAACATGATTTCCCGACCCGGTTGTCTCTCCGGTCGGTACACCACCTTTCCCTGCACCAATGTTGTAACGGTTTTTTGTTCTTCCCGGTAATCCCGAACGTTAAACCCCGTACCCAACACCTCAATCGCTCCCCTGGAAATGTGTACGATAAAAGGATGTTCGCTATCTTTCGCCACCTCAAAGTAGGCCTCTCCTTCTAAATAAACCTCCCGCCGTTCTGCGGTAAAACTAACCGGGAACCTTAGTTTTGAATCGGCATTGAGCCAAACTTTAGTTCCATCCGCTAAAACCAACTGATATTCCCCTCCTATCGGAATATCAATGGTATTGTATACCAATGCTGGTGTCTTTTGTTTTCCTTTATATTCCACGATGGCAGAATCCAAATTCAGGAGCGTTCCGTCTTCTCCGATCAGTTGCTGTTTTTTATCTCCTAAAACTATTTTCTCTCCGTTTGCCAGCGTAATCATCGCCTTGCTCCTGCCGGGTTCCACCACTTCATTTTTTACCGTCAGCGGGGGGACAGACCGTAGCTGTTCCCGATGACTCCAAACCAGTCCAATCCCCACAAACAACAAAACGGCTGCCGCTGCGGTAAGACCGATACGCCCAAACCTCCACCACCTTTTCCTGTTTTTGTATTGCAGGAATTTACGATACGCTATTGCAGAATCGAACTCCTCTTTCTGACGTAAACGTGATAACCAACGTTTGCGATCCGGAAAAGGAAATTCCCGTTCTTCTATTAAGTTTTGAAGACGGATTTTCTCACTTCCCTTCAATTGTCCGGTAATTTCTTTACACCATAAATCAGAAAGTTCTTCCCTTATTTCGTCATCTTTGTTCATATAACGATTATTTATATAAATAATCCACAAAAAGACAAAACGGGTACCTTTATTAACTGAATTTTTTTCGAAAATCGGATAAATTTATTTAAAAAGTCAATCTTTGGGGTGGAATAAAAGACAGAATAAAATGAAAATGTCGGGTGACAGAATTTTCCGGATATACTGATAAGCTTCTTTTTTATGTTTTTTGACCGTATTGACACTGATTCCCAGAATTTCACCGATTTCTTCCACCGTTTTTTCTTCTAAACAAAGCAGCATCACCTCCCGTCGTTTCTCCGGCATCCGGGCAATCACGCCCCGCAATTTACGGACGACCTCTTCCTCGATCACCGCCCCGAAATCTCCGGCGCTCTCCTCTTCCTGCCCGCATTGGGTCAAACACAGTTCTTTTATATTGCGGTCACGTAAAACTTTCAGACAATTATGATATACCGCCCGATAAAGGTATCCGCGGAAAGAAGGCATATCTTCGAAATAAGTATCCGCTTCCCACAACCGGACAATGATCCCCTGCACCACATCCATAGCATATTCCCTGTCTTTCAGAATTTTCAAAGCATAACAACAAAGCGGAGAATAATACTCCGCATATAAATATTGCCATGCCTTTTCCTGCTTGGTATTGATACCGTATAAGAAATTCTCCGGTTCTTCCGCCATATCGAAAACATCTATGATGGACAAATATAGTGAAAGGCGAGAGC
>OGPA01001732.1_pt1 | contig 17322 bp, 17 predicted proteins | sample 1552841 | NCBI WGS metagenome assembly OGPA01 (sample SAMEA2579916, study PRJEB22360) | human gut metagenome | reverse complement strand
GACTAATTGACGTGGTACAATTGACATGATACAATATAGTTAATTGAGAAGGTGATGAAGGGAGGATTACTATGGAAAAAAATTCTTCAAAAAAGGGTAATTATGAAGAAGCATTAGTTTATTTAACTTATTTAAAACCATATTATCCAAATGATGAAAAAATAGAAAAACTAGAAGATGAATATAAAGAAAAGCTTGAATGGATTGAAAGGGATCTGTAAAAGGGGGTACTTTTTGTAATTAAAGTGCATGATCATAATAAGAAAAAGAGGGTACTTTTCTGCTGTAAAAGGGGGTACTTTTCTGTCCTTAAACGGGGTACTTTTTACGTTAAAGGGGGTACTTTTCTGTCCTTAAATAGGGTACTTTTTGTACAAAAACCGAAAAGCAGAAAAGTACCCCCTTTTAGTGCAAAAAAAATAATTAAAAATCCAGTAAAAATGCGGGTTTCAAGACTTTTAATATGCCGCCAAAGAATCGAAATACAGCCCTTACAGGTTCATAGCCTTTACATCATTAATCAACATAAGGAAAAGAGGGCGAAAGGCATGGGTTGAGAATAAAACGAAAACGGCAGCAAGAAAAATGGAAAATGGGGATGATAAGCAGGAAGGAAGGCGTGATAAATGACTGATACAGAAAAGAGAACAAGGAGAAAAAGAACGATGTCAATGATCGGGACAAAGGGGTATTTTCTCAAGATCATTGCAATGTCAGGGGCGATTGATCTGGAAGGGATCAGGATATTTTACCAGACTCATAATGGAAGAAGAGTTAAGGATAAGAACATGAAAATATTAAGGGAGAATGGATATATACAGAAGGCTGTCTTTAGAAGAAAAAGCTATTATCATCTCACTCAAAAAGGAAAAGATATTGTACTGGCAGGAGAGGTCAAGAATACCTTGGACTGCTCGGAATATCTGACAGGAAATGTTGTCACAAACATAATGCCGTTATCATACAAAGACAATAAAGATAAAGTGCAGCGATGTATTTACCAGGGGCGGATATTAGCCGAGATGTATCAAGGAAGGATACCGATATTCTGGACGGATAAAGAAGATATCTTTAAAAATGAGAAGAAAGTAAGATATGTTTTGGAGCAGAGGATGGAAGAGGCCGGCAGTAAGAAAGATACTTTGATGAATATGGCAGAATATGTATCCGCAGCGAAGCGAAGCGAGTTGGGATTGGATGATGATGCATGGGAGAGGCATGAATATGACAAGAGATATGGCCTCTATCTATACGGAAGAGAGGAAAAGAGTCTGGCGACATATTATCCTGTCATGGAGATAAAGAATCACAAGAACCCTGCATTAAAGCAGAGCCGGGCATTAGGATGTCTAGTAGTAAAGAAAAATGCACCGTATGCAATATATTATATGGATGATAATCTGATCCGTTGGAAACCAAAGGCAGAAGCAGATATGAGGAAATGGGTAGGAAATGCTTGCGAAAAGCTATTTAAGGGAAGGTATCAGGGAGACAGTGAATTTGTCAGAGGATTATTCATCGTAAAAAACTACGAAGTTGTCTATCGAATGATCATGGAAGAAGAACAGAGCCGGATCAGAAGAAATATTACATTGGATAATCGAGTATACACGCAGAATCACTATACAACACTGGAAGATATGGAATTTTATTATAATCCTGAATTAAGTGTAAAGATCATAGATGAAATAGTGAAAAGATATGGGATAGAAAACCGTAATGGACGTTTTATATATAATGGGATGAGAGCATGGTTTGGCTTTCGTGTTTCATCTTTGGATATAGAACAGATGAAATCCGGATATGTTTTTTGTATGCGAAGCCAAGCGAAGCTGTATGAGGGATTGGGAATGTATCCAATAGAGATTAATGATATTGTGGCAGCAGTAAGAAATGCTTAATATTGTTGCAATAGGGGAATTATTTAAAACCTATAAATGCTGCGAAGCTGATTGTACGATGAAATAAATTATGTTATAATTTTTATGATGGTGCGAGCTGAGAAATCAGCCTAGCTGATTTCCTCTAGTGAGTAGAGGAAACTCTGCTTGCTTTTGTAAGCTGATTGTGTATAACAGGAAAATCCTGTCGGGTAAGGTTTAGCCAATCGCCTGTACCGAGTCCTTGGAGTTGAAACGGTAACGTTAGATTTAAGCGTAGGATAGGGAGCAACAGAGCCGAAACGAAAGTGAAGTGATTGAGCTGGGAAATAATTATGAGGTTGGAAATGGTCGATGTGTTCATGTTCACAGCAGACAACATTTCTGTAACCGCTATGGCAAGGGAACAGAAACATCCCCCAGTCTGAGAACTTGGCGAGGTTGATGAGAAGTATACAATACAGAACAGCTGAGATCCTGCTATCTCCTCAAAAGAGGTATGAAAATCAAACCAAAGAAATGCGATAGAAATTCAAAAGGATAACAGGAAGTCCGATACGTTCATAGTACCAAAGAAGCTGCTAATCACAGTGGAGGGAAGGGGCGTACACTTTATAACTTCAAGTAAAACTGAATCATGCAGACAAAGGAGAGCTGATATCATGGTAAATGAATTGCTTGGAATACAATACAACATTGCGAAAGCTAATGCAACCGATAGGAAGGTGCAGAACCTTGCGTCTTATATCAACGAAAACAGTCTTAAAACAATTCATAAAACTATGGATAAAAATAAGGCAAGTGGAATTGATAAAGTGACAAAAGAGGAATATGAACAGAACCTAGAGGAAAACCTTGAGAATCTTGTAAAGAGAATGAAGAATGGAAGTTACCATCCGAATCCAACAAGACGAGTATATATTCCTAAGGAGGCAAAAGGCAAAATGAGACCATTAGGTATATCCAGTTATGAGGATAAACTAGTGGAAAGTGCAATCGCGCAGATACTGGAACAGATTTATGAATCGAAATTCTATAATGAAAGTTTTGGGTTCAGACCGAACAGAAACTGCCATCAGGCAGTAAGGGAAATCATAGAAATGGTGCAGTATCGTAAAACGAATTATGTGGTGGAAGCGGATATCAGAGGATTCTTTGATAACGTAGACCATGGTTGGCTGATGAAGATGTTGAAACACGATATAGCAGATAAGAGATTTCTAGAACTTATAGAGAAATTTCTGAAAGCAGGCATTATGGAAAACGGAAAGTATCTTGACAGTGAACGTGGAACACCACAAGGAAACGGAGCCAGTCCGACACTAGCAAACATTTATCTGCACTATGTACTGGATAACTGGTTTGATGTGATTGTAAAACGGCAGTGTAGCGGAGAATGTTACTTAATACGTTATGCAGATGATTTTGTCTGTTGCTTCCAGAATGGATATGAAGCAAAAGTATTTCGGGAGAAACTAGAGGAACGCTTTGCAAAGTATGGACTCGAACTAGCGGAAGAGAAGACTAAAGTATTGGAGTTTGGGAGGTTTGCCAGGCAGAACAGGGAACGAAGAGGACAGGGAAAACCAGAAACCTTTGACTTCCTTGGTTTTACGTTTTATTGCGGAATGGATGGAAAGAAGCAGTTTTTCCGTTGCAGAGTGAAAACAAGTAAGAAGAAGCTGCGCAGTAAAATAAAAGCAATGAAAGAATGGATAATGAATCATAGGACATTGCCGTTGGAATGGATATTCAAGACTATCAATGCAAAACTGCGGGGACATTATCAATACTATGCTGTAACAGACAATACAAGAGAAATCAAAGCATTTCAGTGTATAACAAAGAAACTACTGTTTAAATGGTTAAACCGCAGAGGCCAGAGACGCAGTTACACATGGAAAACATTCAATGATGGGTTGCTTAGGACATTCCCACTATTAGAACCAAGTATCAAGGTAAGCCTGTTTTACAGGTAGTATGAAATATAAAGTGAAAAGCCGTATGCGTTAATAGCGCACGTACGGTTTTGTGTAGGGGTATGGGGAGTAATCCCCATATCTACTAGAGAAGTCAGTAGGTGATAATACTTACTGGCTTTTTTTGTTTTTATTTTAAGGTAAAAACGGTTGTTTGCATATCGAACATACCAAACTTGAACAAATCAGCGGTAAATAATGCTTATGATGAAACAGAAGGGAGATTAACAATGTTTAAAGTTCAACGAGTATTTAAGGATGAATAAGGAAAAGTTGATCATATTTCTGAACCGATTACTGTTTATGAGATAAAAGGAGAGAAATGGAATCTACAATTTTTAATTTATGATTATTGTAAATTTGAGTGGAATTGGGTAAATGCAGAAAATTATGTTCCATATGGATATGAATCTTGGATGATATGGGGAAGGTGAAGCATTATCAATGAAAGATGACATATCATAATCAAATAAATTGTTTAATTCTAAAAGGAGTAATGTCATGAAAGAAAAGAAAATGTCAAAATCAGTTTATGATGATTTCCAAGAAAGAAGCGAAGCGATTGGATCAAAAGGTGTTGTCGTTAAAGCGGGACTTGTTGGAGAAGGTAAGTCATTTTTAAGCCAAAATATGACGTATTGTCCAAATTGTGGAGATCTTGTGCATTTTACAGTGCAGGATGAGGTGCTAGAGGAAGAATTTAAAGGAGTTATGAACAAAGAAATTATGATTAAATTTCCATTCCGTGTAGGGCGTTGTAACGAATGTGGTCATGAAGTAGCGACCGACAACGAATATAATTTTAGACGTTCGGATGCAAAATGGAAAGCATATCGAGAACAAGAACAGAAATAATATATTGGAGTAGAGAAGAAGGAAGGAAAACAAAATGACGAAGATCGTTGATATTGAAGATATCAGAAAAAAGAGGGAGAAGAAAGAAATAGGAATTCCTATTGAGAATATCAATAAAAAGGAATTGAAAAGACGAGGTCATGAGATTGGAGACATTCTTGGATGTGATGAGAAAGGGGAAGAGATCTGTGTCCGAAAAGGAAAAGGGAACCTCTATGTAGACGGGGACATGGAAAAAGAACAATTGTTTGATTTTATGAGAAGTCAGATCTATCAGAACATACAAAGAGGAGATTCCATGGTGATCGTAGATCTCGGAAGCAGGATATATAAAAGAGAATTATGGATTTATCTAACAATTCATGGGTATCGGGTAGACAGTTACAATATGGACTGTATGACTGAATCTGACTGTTTTAACTGCTTGGATGGATTAGGAGCAGAGAATGAGGAACAGATCGTAATGATTGCAAATGACATCATTGATGACCAGAAATATAAGTTCATGACATATCCAGTAGAAACCGCCTGTAAAGCATTGTTGTCTGCGGTTCTGCTTGCATCATTAACAGAAATGGAAGAATCGGACAGAAATATGTTGGAGATCGCAACGATCTTTCGACTAGGTGTTTCAGGAACAATGTTGGATAAGATTCTGCACGTGATGTTTGAAGAATTAGATGAAACGAGTTCAGCGAAGCAGTTATTTGCAATGTATAGCGAAGCAGAGGAAGGAATCAGGATGGAAGCCATTCAAAAGATTGGTAATGCATTGGCGGTATATGAAAAACGAGCGAATGGTAGCCTGTGTGATAATTTCCGTACAAACCGATACGACATGGAAATGCCTGTCAAAGAAAAGTCTGTATTGTTTATTGAATCTGGACAGCTTCCAGAAGATAAAGTGTTGTTCAGTGTATTTATGGAGAGACTATATGATTCCATGTTAAAGAAAGCAGAGGAACGGCAGCAGGATGTCACAGTGATGTTGTTGGATTATCCGTATTATGGAGGACTCTGTGGACTGGAAAAATATATGGAAGAAGGTCCAGAGAAAGGAATCTGTACAACATTGTATGAGGATGATCGAAAGCTTGATGGAAGCGGCTATGCACCGCATCTGGTAGAACTGTATAGCCTGTGTGATATTTCAGTATGTATCAAAGATACAGAAATTCCTTTGTGCGAGATAGAAAAGTGCGAAAATCCGGTGACTGGGGAGTGTTCAAAGAGAAAAGATGGGTTATGCTACTATCCGGCTACAAGGAACCAGTGTAAGGAATTTATTATCGGATATGATCGTGACAAGGAAGAAGCAATGTTTGTAACAGGGTATCTTTACAATCCAGGGGATCATCCATATAAAATTCCGGAAAATGTAGAAGAACTTCTAACGATGTGGAGCGAAAGTAATTCAACGACAGCTGCCATAGACGAAGAAGAGGAAGAATTAATAAATAAGTGGGGCAAATTAATCTGTATTGATGTAGATGATCTGATTGAAATCAATGATCTGATCAAAAAAGATGGCTATGACGCAGAAGGATTTCAATTAGAAGAAGTGCCACACCCAAATGTATATTGCTTTGTTAATCATGAAAAGAAGCAGTGTTTTGATGTTGTGAGATTTGCGGATGGTCCGTGGAATTTTTCTTATCTTGGATATGAAGATATAGGGGATACTTCCGTATTGGTAAACAAGCCGGCGGATTCCATCAAGGATGCAATTGAGAAGTATAAGGATGTTGCAGGACAATTTGTATAGTTTATATTAAAGTCAGAGAAAGGCAGAGATCATTTTTGAGGTCTCTGCCTATTTTATTGGTCATGGACCAGAAATAAGGATTGTACAGATCATAAATATTATGGTGATCAACGTACAATCTTTTTTCATATCAAAATTTAGGAATGCGAAAGGAGAAAATTTGTGATTGGAAACGTTAATACATACCTGACTAATCCAGGCAGTAACAATCCCCAAAAAGTAATTGATTATTATTCAAATTCAGACTTTGAATATAATATTCGCGTGGGAGACTATTGTAAAGTCACATTAGACAGCAACCTACTTTACTGGATATCAGGCATTGTGGTTGAAATTGATGAAGAAGAGAATGCTTTTTCGATAAAGGATTCTAATGGTAGTGTCACTAAAATTTCTTGTGACAATATCTGTGATATACAGTCCGGAGAAGAATTGCAGGATTGCTTATAAATCATATAAGAACAGGCTCACAAAAAGGTGAGATTAAGAAACTATAAAATCAAAAGTAAAGGAGTAAAGAAGTATGTTAGAAACAGAATTTTTATTTTTTCAGGGAATGAAGAAAAGAATTGACCAGAGAATCAGTGAAGGAAATTACGATGAGGCAGCAGTCAGTATGCAGAAATGCATGGAGTACATATTAAATAGTCTTGATGGTAGAAACAATGATTATCAGAAAGTTTGTGTATTGTTTGAAGTTCAGGCAAGGGTTATGGAAAATCATCCTCAATACCCTTTTTATTGGCATGAATGGGAAACAGTCATTAAATATTGTGATCAGCAGATGCATTTGCAAGGAAAACCGATTGATTTAGAACAGTTAAAATCAGATACTGTAATTGCACATCAAATGTTTGAAAAAATTGTACAAGATTATCTCAATCATGGAGATAGTGTTATTTCTAATAAACTTAACAATGAACATAGACCAGAAAATCAAAGACCTCAACAAAAAACTAAATGGCAGTCACCCGAAACGAAAATCATTCATCCAGCAGAACCTTCCATGCAAGAAAGATTCAATCGTGCATGGAAAAAGGTAAATGATGAAGAAGCGGCAGCAGGTGAGACAGATGAAGGAGCTCTTGAAGGAGCAGTTAAATGCATGATGGAAAAATAAAGAAGGGAAGGGCATTTCTATGTGTAAGAAGATAGAAACAAATGAAAATTTCTTTTCACTAGGAGAAATTTTAGTTAGAGAAATTAGTCCAGAACTATTAAAACAGGAATCTGAAACAGGAGATATTCTTGGATGTAATGCAACAGGAGAGAAAATTTTAACGACAACAGGATATGGGAACCTAAATGTAAGAAGCAGCAATTTGTCTGGCAGGGAACCATTGATTGATTTTGCACGAAATCAGATATATCAGAGAATACGGAGAGGAGATTCCATTGTAATCATTGATCCAGAACGAAGACTCCATACCAGAGAAATGTGGATTTACTTAACGATTCATGGATATTGCGTAGACAGTTATGATCTTGACTGCATGGATGGATCATGTTGTTTTAATTGTTTATCTGGATTTGACAAAAAATTAAGAAAAGAAGATTTAGATCTAATCCAAAGGATCGCAAATGATATTATTAATGATCAGCGACATAATGTTCCTTTTGCAGTAGATAAAATTTCTAAGATATTGTTATCTGCAGTTATGATAGCTGCGATTACAGAGATGGAGGAAAAAGATCGAAACATGGTGGAAATTGCAACAATCTTTCGATTAGGAGTTTCAGGTATCATGTTAGATAAAATCCTTCATGTAATGTTTGATGAGATAGATATTTCTCATCCTGGTAAGAAATTATTTGAGATTTACAGCGAAGCACCTGTCGGAATTAAGTTATATGCAATTCAAAGGGTTGCTGATGCATTGAAAGTGTATGAAGATTATATAAGTGAAAACTTTAAGCTCCATCAATACGATATGGCAATGCCGATTAAACAGAAATGTGTATTGTTTGTAACGCCGGGAAAAACTGCACAGGATAAGGTTTTGTTTAGTTCTTTTATGGAAAAGTTATATGACATGATGATAGCAGCAGCTGATCTGAATCCGAAACATCCAAAGGTTCAGGTTGATCTCTTTGATTATCCGCTTCATGGAGTCATTGAAGGTTTAGATGATTATATGAAATATGGAAATGATAAAGGAATCTATACTACTCTTTACACAGAATGTAAGGATATTGAAACTATTGATCAAGAAGAGTGTATGGAGCATATCAATGAAATATACGATCATTGCAAAATAGACATTCTGATCGAAGATACAGATTCTTCCCTGCATTACACACATAAATGTGGAAATACAACCATCGGAGAAGAACCAGAGATTCCAGGAATGTCATGTCATTCTAATGATCCAAAATATCGTGAGATTATAAAATGCAAAGATAATGAAGATGCAATCGAATGTCATTGTTATATGTACAGATCAGAGAATCATCCTTATCCGATTCCAGAAAATACAGAGGACCTATTAACGATGTATAGTAAACGGAGATAACCAAATACCAATATAAAAATAGCGGGCTTTTCCTTTTATCATGAGAATTACCGCTATTCTTATATTGGCAAACAATACATAAAGGAGTATTGACATGAAAAAAGATAATATAAAGCAAAATTTCCGTAAGCCGGTTGGACGTGATCTGGAAATCGTATCAGAAGATATGCTGAAAGAGAAAGATGTAACAGGGAATATCATTGGATATGACAAGTTATATAATCTCATCATCTTACAGAGGAAGAATGGAAATTTATATGTTGAAAGTGGAGCTGGAAGAAATCCGATTTATGATTTTGAGAAAAATCTGATTTATCAAAGTGTAAGAAGAGAAGATTCCATTGTGATCACTGATCCAGAAAGAGAAATCTGCACAGAACAAATGCAAGATTATCTAATGAAGCATGGATATGCTATTAAAATCTACAATGCGGAAAGTATGAGAAAAACACAGGATATGATATCTGTAGATTCTCTTACAAAAGAAAAAACAATCTGGTTTATCGTTACCAGACAATATCATAAGGATCAGTCCGTGTTTCGTACATTTATGGGAAATTTGTATAAATCTCTGATCACATCTGCTGAAAATGCGAAAATGCGAAGCAATGTTCAAATGATTCTTTTTGGATATCCGATGTATGGAAGAATTGAAGGGATTCTTGAATATATGGAACATGGAAAAGCGGCAGGGATTTATACGGCTATATGTACGAAAGACTGGATAATGCGTGGTCCGGCAGACAGAGAATGGTTGAAAATCAAAAAGGACAATGAAAAGTACAAAATATGTCGAAATAGTGACATAACCATGTATGTTGGATTACGTGGATTTTTTGATATTGATGATGGCGAAAGTGATCCATGGAAGGATAAGACATACGAAGATTTTTATATTGGCGGCTATTTTATCTCAAGATATGAGCAAGATGCTGGTATTTATTATAAGAATTCCAAAGGCGAAAAAATAGAAGATGCTGGATGTAATCAATATATGTCTAAAAAGAATCCCTATGGAATCCAGAAAACATGATTATAAAAATCGTACTCTGGCAGCAGCAAGATTAAGAAAGGAATTAGAAATGTTAAGTGATAAGGTAAAAAAGTTAATGAATTTTGGTCCACACTTTCATATCTGTGATGTATCTGAAATCACAGAGGATCATATCCATTTGGAAAGTTGGAACCATGATATTAAAAAAGAAGAATTTGTTGAGATTGCACGGTTGATTGAAAAGGATGGATATGACATTTAAGGGTTTGAATTAATCGAGATTCCACATCCAGAAGTCTTTTGTTTCGCTAACTATGAAAAAGAAGAATATTTCGATGTTATAAAGCTGAATGGCAAATGGCAGTTTTCTTATTTAGGATATGCTAAAGGTGATGGTAATTCTAAGACTTTGGCTAATTTCCCAGTAACTTCCATTGCAGAGGCTGTTGAGAAGTATCTGGAATCTTGGTAATGTTAACTATCAATACGTAAAAATGAATGACAAAAGAAAGTTATAAAATACGCAGGCAAAAACCAGTGGCTTGTCATGGGTTCGGTCAGGATACACAACACGAAAAGAGGCTTTCCTTTTGTAATTAACACAATTATAATTATTATTGGCAATCAATAATAAAAGAAAGGTGTTTTTCAAATGTATTATATACTTGACGGAAAGAAAATCAGAGAGCTTATGGAACAGCAGAACATGAATGTATCAAAATTGTCAGAGCTATCAGGAGTGTCACAGAGTTGTATTCGGAATATTTTAAATGAAAAAGCAATGAGTACAAGAATCAACACTGCAATGCATCTGGTAGGAGCATTAAATATGGATGCTGAAACAATAACCTGTGAAGATCTGCTAAAGCTAATAAAAGAAGTAAATGTATAAAAAGAAATTTGGATCATTATAATAATTTTTAAAAAGAGAAGGTTTTGAATCTTCTCTTTTTTTGATGCAAATTATTTTGACTATTTTCTGCTATTTTTTCTAATGTTAATAAAATAGTATTTATATAACGTAAAAAACCTCGTATTTTTACGAGGTTTTTAAATAATAAATGTATATCATTATTGATGCCCTATAGGCGATATTTAGAAAAAATATTTTGTTTGTATGTTTATTGTATCAAATATTATGCTTATAGTCAATAAATTAAGAAAGTGAGGTAAAATAATGCACGGTGAAGAAGTGATAAATGAGTTAGGTGAAGAAATATCAAAAGGGAAAGGATGCATTGTGTTTGATTTTGCATGTTATTTTCCATATGCCGATCAAGACTTTTTGATATTCAAATTTAAGCTTGGAGAAGAAGAATTAGAGCCTTATAAATATAATCATCGATATCCTAATAAAGATTATGTGACAATCTCTAAGAAAATGGGGAGAAGGGTGAGCAGAATCGGATACCCAGTTTTTGTAGATCTTAATGAGGAGTATTTCTTTATACTTGAAATCGAAGTTGGAATAAAGGACTACAAAACAGTAAAACTTGATTTTCCTGTGATTGTAAAGCTTACAGAGGAAAAACCTGTATGCAATCTTGGATTTCGTTTCAATTTCGATGCAGCAACATTTCAATTTGAAAGCTATTATGAGCATGAAAATGATGGTATCATTGGACATAGACATACAATTTGGACCAATAAGGATCATAATATTGAAAATGCAATCGTCATAACACCTTTAATTCAAGTGAACCCAAAGAATGGTGTATATGTAGCAGAAGTGTTAACTCCGCATCCACAAACATTTGAACATTTTATGTGTTGAGAAAAAATAAAAAGGCTTGGAAAATCGTTCCGAGTCTTTTTTGTATATGTAATTTTTATGAAATAGTAAAGGAGACAGCAGAATGGATAATAAGATTATTATATCAAAATCAAAGTTGATAAAGAGTTTAAACTTTTCCGAATCCAATAGGCTTATTTTAGGAACATCTGGTGAAGGACAACCTATACATTGGAAACGTGAAATGATAATGGATGAATATGCCAATATCGGGGCTGCAAAAATTTCAGATAACGATAAATGGATAGTAATAAACAGCGATTCCAACGAGCTTACTTTTGTACCAAAAGATAAAAACGATACGGAACTTGTGATCTGCAAAAATGTTTGTTTGAAAAAAGACGGAGAAGATACTCATGTTCTATTGATTTTTCAAAAAAGCGGTGAATTATTATCTAAGGCAAGAAAATATATTAAAAGCAATAATGATAGGTTTTATAATTTAGCATTGGATCTGCGGCCAGGTGTAAAAGAGCAAATCAATCAAGAAAGTGATGTGGAAGTGCAGCAGTTGATCGATAAGATTTTGCAAGTGGAATCCGAAGAAGAATTGTCTTTATATGATCGAATAATCGCAAGATTACTTCAAAGTATAATCCTTTATTTCTTGGAAACAGGAAGAAACGATGGACTGGCAATCAGGATATTAGACACATTGCTGATAAAAGATGTAGATGTAATGAATCTAGCATTTATAGGGTTTAAAAATGACAGCGAAGCAATGAAACAATGGAATGTTCTGACTGAAACATTAGATCGTCATATGCTGAAAAGTATATGGGATAATGCTACCAAGTATGCTTTAGAATATATGATAAAGAATGTAATGAAATTGGAACAATATAAAAAAGAACATACCGTATTATATATAACTGGTTCGGAAATGAGTTCAGATCTTTATATGTGGTTATGTACGATTATGACAATAGATAAATTTATACAGGCATGGGAAGATTGTCCTAACTATTCTGAATATCACGAATATTTAAGAGAAAGATTCTCAAAAAGAAAGAAAAGTGATCCATTATCTTGCTTTCTTAAAGCTGAGAATATCAGGATCGAACATATTGTTTTTGCGGATCAGATGAAAAATGCAGATCGTCATGTTTCAGAACAGACGGTTAATAAACTGATAAAGGATATGAAAGATACCATTTTAGAAGATTTATTGGATGATTGGATAATTTGGAAAGTTTGTGATTTTGAAAATTATAAAGGGATTGCTAATGCGAAATATTCTTGTAAGAAAATAGGATTTAGTAAATACATCGCATCGATCAGAAAGGAAAATTTACAGGAAAAGCAGAAAAGAATTGCTAACATGATAAGCATAAAAGAAGAGAAGAAAATAAGAGAAAGTGCAGATACTTTTAATCAATATGTTGGATGTGAAGATATACTTTTAATACGAGCATCTGTACCATCTTTTTATATGTGTTATTATGTGCAGGAATTAAAACAACATGAAATGATTGTTGAAGCTAAACCGGATTTCTTTAATTCTTTATATTGTATAGATATCTATATTAAAATAAAAAAGGATTAATGAAAGAAATTGTGAATACTGAAAAAGATGTTATTAATTAAACAAAATAAATCATAAAAAGTTTTCTGCATTTTATATAGTAAAATATATTTTATGTGTAATTTGTGCTATAAACATATGTTTGCTATAATTGTAGCAGTGAGTAATAATTTTCATATTATGTATATTAAGGACGGAAAGGAGAAGTATATTTCAAATGTTCTAGCTATAAATTTTTACACACTCGCAAATTGATTGTTAAGGAAAGAAGAAATGAATGAAAATGTAGAAAAACGAGAAGCAATTATCAATCCTGAAATATTACCAGAAAAATTAAATGTGATCATAAAAGACGAAGATGGAAAGCTGTATGAATCTACGAAAGATAATCTGAGACAAAAAGGATACAAAATTAAAGAGTTAGAATTTAAAAAATTCATAAATTCTGATACTGATATTCAAAGACAGATTGAAGATATAAAAACGATTCGATCAGAAATATTAGAAAACGCTACTGCGGAAATTGAAAGTATTGATTTTTTACAAAGAGCCAGTGATAATCTAAGAAGCAAAGAAGATTCGAATGAAGAGCTGATCGAATTATTACTTCCTTCACTTCTTTTATTGCACATGGAAATGAGCAGCTACTTACGAGAAGAAGCGGAATGGTCACAATTATTAAATAATAAAACTGCTTTATATGTGACAGGTCGAACTTGTGATCATGGAGAATATTCTGTATTGTATGCAATATTAAGTACATATTACGAAATGGTACTGAAAAATCATATCGTGTTTATTACAGAAGGAAATATTAAATAATACATAAAGGAAAATGAGAACAAGGAGTAATTTGTTTAATGATAAATTGCTCCTTGTTCTTTTATTAATGAATCCCGTAATTTACGTTTTTGAACTAAAGAAGATTATCTATGGGTGTGAAAGCTATTGGAGTTTTATGAAAGATTCTCATGATTTTGAAGAAATTATGCAGGAAATGATAAACGGCCAATGGTATATTGAATTGTTAAAATCTTTCTTACCAACTAAAAATTATAAAGATAAAAAATAAAATATATGTAAACTTAATCATTATTTCTAGCAGTGATCATTTTGATTGCTGTTTTTTCTTTGTCGAAATTTAAAGAACATGTCCGTGTCAGAGACGGAAGTTCCAGTTGGAACAGTAACAAGTTAATAAGAAGATTCAAGGAAGGGGGACAAAGAGAATCTTCACAAAGCAGAAAGGATGGACAAAGGAAATGAAATTTAATGATCAAAAAGAAGTGGAGATCAAAAGTACAAAGAAAAAGGAGGAAAAATCAGAAGAAAAGAAAAAGTTGGCAGTAGGAGATGTCAAAGATGCTCTTGTTGGCGGTGTGAAAGGATTTTATACCGTAAAAGACAAGAAATTACGGAGAAAAAGAATCCTTCTCACAATAGGAGAATTGTTTCTGGTCTATATATCAGGAATGATCAGTGTGAGTTATCAACCGGCGAAGCTGTTTGGAGAAAAAGATTACAGTTTTTTTAATTGTATTGGATCATTTTTCTCATTTGTGGGAATCGCAATCTTCATCTTGTCTAATGTAGTGGCATATTTTGCGTACCACTGGTTTCTTGAAAAATCAGGGCGTGGAGAAGATTATCGGATCAGTAAGAACGGAACTTACGGAACAGCAAAGTTATTAAATGACACAGAAGATGAAGCAGAAGCTTTAAAGAGGATTCCTATCGATCAGCTGGATGATCCGGAGATTGATGGAAACATTCTTGGATACATGGAAGATACAAAAGAAGTCATTGTGAAGGATGTTCATGGAAATGCCAACCGAAACATCGCGGTATGTGGAGGTCCTGGTACCGGTAAATCACGTACTCTGGTACGTAACATCATCTTCCAGTGTGTAAGACGTGGAGAATCTATCTTTATCACGGACCCTAAAGGTGAAATGGCCGAAAGTATGGCAAAGTATCTGAAAAAGAATGGTTATATCGTAAAATACTATAATCTAAAGAACTTTGAAGCTTCTGATTCCTTCAACTGTTTGCAGGGACTGAATAACGAAGAGGGACATGCTTTTATTAATGTACTTGCTGATATTATCATGAAGAATACAGCAAGTATGTCCGGATCTGGTGGAAACGCAAATGCGGCACTGAATCTTTTGATTGCATTGATGCTGTTCGTTGTAACAGAATTACCGGAAGAAAACCAGAACATGGTAGAACTCTATAATCTGATCACGTTAACAAATCCAAAAGTATTGGATGCGATCTTTGATGGATTGGATGCAACACATCCAGCAAAGAAACCATATCTGATCTATGCTCAGTCTTCTGAAAATTTCCGTTCCAATATCACAGCAGACGTTGCAACAAGACTGTTAGTATATGCTCAGGAAGGTGTTCAAAGTATTTCAATTCACGATGAGATCGATCTGACATTACCAGGAACAAAAAAATGTGCTTACTTTATCATTACACCGGATCAGAACTCTGCGTATGATTTCATGGCTTCATTATTTCAAGCGGTCGCTTATAATAAGCTCGTCAAATATGCAGATGATAAAGCAGAAGGTGGAATCTTACCAGTCAAAGTGCAGATGTTGTTAGATGAATTCCCAAATAGTGTGACGTGTTCCGCATCACAAAACGGTAGCAATAACCGACAAAAATGCGGCGTAATTGTATTTATTTAATATAAATCCGATTGCGAACTATATAACCAATTGTTTCAAATGATGGGGTAACGCCCGGAAGGGAACACGCTAAACCTTCGAATAGCGTCAAGTGATGTAGACATTTGAGGTTATAAGCTCGGAGAAGTCATATGAAGTATACCCTAACGTACAGACGAGGAAACATTTCCAGAGGTGGAGATTGTGTACGACAGTGTGGGCGGGGTTTTCCTATGGTTAGAATGACTTATGATAGTCTGACAAAGTTTCGAATGTACGGCTCTATAGGAATGACCTGTAGAAATGCAGGAGCATCAGATCAAATGATGTGTGTGCGAGGAAGAGTAAAATTTGTTTGTGCTGAAATTCCTTGTATGTTTACAGGACATACGTTTCATAAGAAATGCACACAGGGTTAAAGAAACGACCTAAGGGAAAACAATGCTAGGTTATATGGAACACGGAAAGCTGCGGACAAGAGAACTGGCTACACAGTGAAAAAGTATCTTGGTTATGACGAAAGGAAGCAAATGAAACTGCTGCTATAAGTATATTTATCGTAGTGAGAGCAGAGGCACAGTACCGATGAAACAGTGATAACAAGCTGCGGAGGGATAGCCTCAAGCCGGTATAAATAATATCGGTGGAACGCCGTATGACGGGAAACTGTCATGTACGGTGCGGGCCAGGGGAAAAATCCGAGATATTATCAGAGATTTACCTATTGGCATTTGGAGAAATCCCAGATTTCGGAAAGAAAATTTCAACAGTCCGAAGTCGTGGTATTGCAACAACCATTATCTTTCAGGCAATCACGCAGATGCAGAACCGATATCCGAATGGATTATGGGAAGAGATTCTTGCAGCCTGTGATACAAGCCTGTTCTTAGGATGTAATGACGAAACCAGTGCGAAATATTATTCTGAAAAGAGTGGTATTTCGACTATTGAAGTTGGTACAGAACAGAGATCCTTAAAAACGCTTCGAATCACGGATTACACACCAGAAGTACGTCAATCAGAAGGAGAAGGAAAGCGTTACGTGAATAATCCAGATGAATTACAGCGATTCAAATATAAAGATGAATTGATCTTCTGCAAAGGATTTAATGTATTCCGTTGTAATAAGTTTGATTATGAGCTTCATCCAGAAGCAAAGAAGTTAGAATATGAGAAAGCAATTGAGCATGTGCCGGAGTGGAGAAAGAGAGAAGAACCATACCAGCTGTATGTTCTAAGATATATTCCTGGTACAGAAGCATTTGACCGAAAAGCATTTGCTGCAGCTACTGGAGATAACAAAGAACATACGATGAGCAGTTCTACATCAAAAGGAGC
>OGPA01001723.1_pt1 | contig 17414 bp, 16 predicted proteins | sample 1552841 | NCBI WGS metagenome assembly OGPA01 (sample SAMEA2579916, study PRJEB22360) | human gut metagenome | reverse complement strand
TGGACTAATACATTATTAACAGAAGATGCTGTTGCTTATGATTTTTCATAATTAATTTAAGAATTCAAACTACTGAAATTCCAGAAGTTTAATAAAACAAAAAGCCCGTCGGGAATGTTCCTGACGGGCTTAGCTTTGCAGCAGCCGACACTATGTTGTTGCATTATATCTTAAATATGCCTTACTCACTTCTAAGAGCTTCAACAGCGTCTCTCTTAGCCGCCATTCTCGCCGGAATATGTCCTCCAAGCATTGTGAGAATTGTACTGATAGCAACAAGTATAAGTGCATGTGAAATTTTTAGATGTGCGACGTTTTTAAGATCTGTAAGAGAATATATTATTGCATTGATCGGGAAAGTTAATAATTTAGCAATAATAATACCAAGCATACCGGAAGTTACACCCAAAATAAATGTTTCCGCATCAAAAACTCTGGTTATGTCTTTTTTCCTTGCACCGAGAGCTTTCAGTATACCAATTTCCTTTGTTCTTTCAAGAACAGAGGTATACGTTATAATTGCAATCATAATCAAGCTGACAATTAAATTTGTTCCTGCAAAAGCTATAAGTACAATTGTAATACCGTCCATGATTCCGTCAGACATTCCGGAAATCATACTTGCCATATCAGTATAAATTATCTGATCATCAGCTTCAAGACTTTCATTGTACTTATCCAAATATTCAAGCATTTTGTCCTTACTTTCAAAGTCATAAGGATAAAGCTGAATGGCATATGGAATTTCATTTCCGCCGAGATATGCAATAGTTTGTTTCTTTGTTTCCTCATCCATAGCTTCCATGGAAAGTACGTTTACATCAGACTGTTCCTGTGCCTTTACAATTTCTGAATTCTTAGAATTATCAATGACCAGTTGTGCAAGTTCATCATTATAAGCAACTCCGCCGCCCTCTGACATCATTGAGGTAGGAGAATCTTCCTTAGGTCTTACAATACATGAAATGCGCAGAGTCAAAGTGTTTTCTGCATTATACATAGCTGCTAAATCTGTATTGTAAGAATATGTACCGTATTCTGTTTTTACGTAATAATCATCGTTCATTACTACTTTAAGTTCTTTACCGATAATTTCGTTAAAATCAATTTCTTCAAGATTATCAGCATCAAAACCAAGTTCTTTCATCACAGCTTTGTTAATACGGTTTTTTGTATCAACCACAAGCATAAGATCATTAGGTGTTTCAGGCATTGTTCCAGTCAGAACATCATAATGTTCATTCATCAGGGAATGTTTGTTTTCATTTAATGAAACAGGGTAAGATGACCAGTTCATATTAGCTGATGTTACCGGAATATAATTTTCTCCGTCCTTACGTATCATATTCATATTTACAAGTCTGGAATATGTTACACCTTTACAAAGAGACGAATCCATATTATTTACATACTCAAGATATTCATCTGTAAATTTATTGGTATGCGTCATAGTATCCTGCATGGAATCAAACAGATAGATTTTCTTTTCATCGGGATAATCTTCATATTTTTTCTGTTCTTCACCCATTTTTATCATAGTATCTGTGTCCAGATTCATACTCTGCTGTGATATTATTATGGGCATTTGCTGTAAAGTATCCGCTTCAAATTTATCTATCTGCATCTGAAAACCTACAGAAAGACTTAATATTACAGCAATGCCGATAATACCTATACTTGAGGCAAAAGAAGTAAGAAATGTTCTGCCGAGTTTTGTTCTGATATTGTTAGCTGAGAGCTTGAGAGCAGTAAGAAAACTCATACTTGTCTTTTTAAGACTAAATTCTTTATTCTCTTTTTCAAAACTATAAGGATTACTGTCAGAAACAATTTTACCGTCCTGGAATTTTACAATTCTGTCAGCATACTTTTCGGCAAGCTCCGGATTATGAGTTACCATAATTACAAGCTTATCTCCGGCAATTTCTTTAATAAGATCCATTATCTGAACACTTGTTACAGTATCAAGAGCACCTGTAGGCTCATCGCATAAAAGTATGTCAGGGTCGTTTGCTAAAGCTCTTGCTATTGCCACACGCTGCATTTGTCCGCCGGAAAGCTGATTAGGCTTTTTATGAAGGTGATCCTTAAGACCTACCTTTTCCAATGCTTCCTGCGCTCTCCTGTGTTTTTCAGCAGCAGATACTCCGCTTAAAGTCATGCCCATTTCAACATTAGCAACAATACTTAAATGTGAAATAAGATTATAGCTCTGAAAAATAAAGCCTATACTGTTATTTCTATAAGCATCCCATTCACGATCCTTAAAATTTTTCGTTGATTTTCCATTAATAATCAGATCGCCGGAATCATAACGATCCAACCCTCCTATAATATTCAGGCATGTAGTCTTTCCTGAACCGCTTGTACCGAGGATCGCAACAAATTCCTGCTCTCTGAAAGAAACGCTTATATCGTCAAGCGCTCTGGTTTCAACGTCCCCTACCCTATATGTTTTTTTAATGTTTTTTAACTCAAGCATTCAATACCTCCAATATAGATTCTCATTTTATTCTAAAAATAAAACCAGATTAATAATACCACTGATAAAGAATAAAGTCAAACTAAAAGATATTAAAATATAAATTTTCATCAATCTGTCACATTATTTTAACCAGTTTTATTTTGATATCAATTTGATATCATTATATTATCATAAATTTCAGAACTTGTCAAGAAATATTTTAATTTCTTGGTAAAATATAATAATTTCACAAGTAAACAGTAAAAAAATCCTCTGAATATGATTAAATTTTCAAAAATATATAGTTTTTTTACGGATTTTGTGATATAATAAGTGTTATCAATTTATAGAAAGGATCTGATAAATTTGATCATTGACTGTCATACACATTCCCGAAACTCCTTTGACGCTGATAACGACACCGTAAAAGAACGCTGTCAGCGAGCGATTCAGTTGAAACTTGACGCTATGGCTATTACCGATCATTGTGAGGTAAACAGGTTCTATGAAAAAGAATACTATCATATAACCGAAGAAAAAAAATACGATGATTACGGTTTTAAACGAGCCTATGAGGCGTCAATGGAAGAAATTTCTCAGGCAAAAGACGAATTTGCCGGAAAGCTGAATCTTATCTGCGGAATTGAACTGGGACAAGCTACAGCCGATACTGCTGTTGCAGATCTGATCCTTTCTGACAAACGTCTGGACTTTGTTATAGGCTCAATGCATGAGCTTCCGAATCACGACGACTTTGCATTTCTTGATTACAGTAAAGAAAATGTACCAAAGCTTATGGAGGAAAATTTTACTGAAATACTCAAGCTTTGCCAATGGAATAAATTTGACGTTTTAGGTCATCTTACATATGCATTGCGTTATATACAGGGAAATCAGAAAATTCAGGTTGACATGTCCCCTTACAATGAAATAATTGCAGAAATTTTTAAAACCATAATAAAAAACGGAAAAGGTATCGAAATTAATACATCCGGCTTAAGACAGGCATACGGCAAAACTTTCCCGTCATATGAATATATAAAATTATATAAGGATTTAGGCGGTGAAATTATCACTCTGGGTTCAGACTGCCATTCCACAGCCGACCTTGCAAAAGGAATTCCCGAAGGTATTGAACTTGCCAGAGAGGCAGGTTTCAGGCAAATCGCATACTATAAAAACAGACAACCACATTTTCTTAAAATATAAGGAGAAAAGCTATGAACGAATTAATTAAACTTTTAAAACAAAACGCCAGATTTTCAAATGAACAGCTTGCGGCTATGCTGGGTACTACTCCCAAAGACGTTGCCGCACAAATTGAACAGCTTGAAAAGGACGGTATTATAAAAGGTTACAGTGTAATTTTAGATGAAAACCGTGCTGATAAAGACATGGTTATAGCAAACATTGAACTTAAGGTAACTCCTCAGCGTGACTGCGGCTTTGACGAGCTTGCTAAAACAGTTATGATGTATGATGAAGTTGACAGCGTATCTCTTATGTCCGGATCATACGACCTTGCAGTAACTGTAACCGGAAGAAATCTCAAGGAAATTGCACTATTTGTTGCACAGCGTCTTTCAACCATTGAAGGTGTACTTTCCACAACCACTCACTTTGTACTTAAAACCTACAAAGAAAAAGGTATCTTCATACAGGAAGAAGATATTGATGAAAGGGGTTTTGTTGCTCCGTGATTAATTATGATTCTGTATTATCGTCAAAAATAAAGGAAATAAAGCCTTCAGGTATACGAAAATTTTTCGACCTTGCAGCTACTATTGATAATGTTATTAGTCTGGGGGTTGGCGAACCGGATTTTCAAACTCCGTGGGCTATAAGAAAAGCTGCTATTGATACCCTTGAAAAAAAGAGGATAATCTATACTGCTAATTCAGGTCTTGCTGATTTACGCTGTGAAATTTCACAATATATTAATAAAAAACTGAACGTAAAATATGATCCCGAACATGAAATAATAGTAACAGTCGGAGGTTCTGAGGCTATTGATATTTCTATCAGAGCGCTTATTGATCCCGGAGATGAAGTTTTAATTGTAGAACCATGCTTTGTTTGCTACGCTCCTATTGTCGAGCTGACCGGAGGCGTTCCGATTACTGTAGAAACCAAACTTGAGGACAACTTCAAACTCACTACCGACGCTCTTAAATCCAAAATCACCGATAAGACCAAACTGCTTATTCTGCCCTTCCCTAATAATCCTACGGGTGCAATTATGACTAAAGAGGACCTTGAACCTATTGCAGAAATACTGCGTGATACCAACATTATGGTTTTGTCTGATGAGATCTATTCGGAGCTTACTTACGGAAGAAAGCATTTTTCAATCACTCAGCTTGATGGAATGCAGGAAAGAACTATACTTATCAACGGCTTTTCAAAGGCTTTTGCAATGACCGGCTGGCGTCTTGGATATCTTGCAGCGCCTGAACCGTTAGTTACACAAATACTTAAGATCCATCAGTACGCTATTATGAGTTCTCCTACAGTAAGCCAGTATGCAGCAGTTGAAGCTCTTACACACTGTGAACGTGAAGTTAAAAATATGGTTTCAGAATATAATGTACGCCGCAGACTGCTTGTTGACAGTTTTAATAAAATGGGTCTTGAATGCTTCAACCCTGAAGGTGCATTCTATGTATTTCCGTGTATTAAAAGTACAGGCATGACAAGCGAAGAATTCTGCGAAGAGCTTTTAAATGAACAAAAGGTTGCAGTAGTTCCGGGAAATGCGTTCGGAGAAAGCGGTGAAGGATTCATTCGTGTATCCTATGCATATTCACTGAAACACCTTATGGAAGCTCTTAAAAGAATTGAAATTTTTATTAGGAATAGGAAATTAACGGAGTAATTATGGATAGCATTAAAGTGAAAACGTCTGCCAAAATCAATCTTTCTCTTGACGTTGTCGGACGTAAACCTGACGGATATCACCTTATTGAAAGTATATTTCAAAGTGTTAATATCTATGATATAATAACTGTTTCTAAAATCGAAAACGGAATACATCTGACATGTAATGAACCGGAAATTCCATGCGACAGCAGAAATATTGCTTATAAGGCAGCCAGATTATTTCTTGATAAAACAGGTATAAAGTCAGGAATAAATATTCATATCGAAAAACATATACCGTCTCAGGCAGGACTTGGCGGCGGAAGCTCAGACGGTGCAGGCGTTCTTTACGCAATGAACACACTGTTTGACACAAATATTGATATTTGTGACTTAGCAAAACTTGGTGCAAATATAAGTGCGGATACAGCATTTTTTATCTACGGCGGTACTGCTTTTGTCCAGGGGATCGGAGAAATAATCAATCCCATACGCTTGCTTCCTCCAATTGAACTGGTTATTGCAAAAGGCAGATCCGGTATATCAACTCCTGAAGCTTACAAAATGATTGATGAATTATCTGAACCAAATCATATTGATACACATAAGCTTTTGAAAGCGATTGATAAAGGTAAATTTTTGTATCACTGTAATTGCTGCGGCAATATTTTTGAACAGGTCACAACCGTAAACGACGTATTTGATATAAAAAAACGTATGCTTGCAAACGGAGCTGAAAATGCAGTTATGAGCGGAAGCGGATCAGCAGTTTTCGGTATTTTCAAGGATTTCGAAGCAGCCGCTAAATGTTCAGAAAAACTAAAAAATATCTATCCCTTTGCAGTTCACTGTCAGACTATTCCTCAAAGTATTACTACAGAAACTAATTAACAGAGGTATTGTATATGAATATTGAAGAACAATTTAACCTTATAGCTAAGGAATATGATGCAAACAGAAAAAAATTTATACCTTGCTTTGATGAATTTTACGAATATACTACAAAATTTATAGCGTCAAATATCTTGCCTTTTAGAACATTGGATGATTAAGGGAGATTACAATGAAGAAATGTTTAAAATTCATTTTGTGTATTACAGGAACAATAGCTTTAATTATATTGATATTTTGTTTGTGCTTACATTATGAAATGAATTATAAAAAGACCATATGTGATACAGCTATTTCACCTGATGAGAAGTATCAGATTACATTGATGGCGATAGGAGAACCGGATTGGCCTTTTGGTTCAGCGAGTGGACGGTTGATTCTTAAAGAAGGTAAAAACCGGATATCTCAAACAGATTTTGAATTGTGTAATGACGGTGGAAGCATTAGTAGTAGTTGCTGGAAAGTTACATGGCATGAGGATTATGTAAAGGTAATTTTGTCAGGTGAAGAACAATCTGATGAGCAGGTTATTCTGTATTTCAATGGAGAGACGGATATTCAGCAGTTGTCTGAGAAAGAAGTAGTACAGTCTACTGGAAAGAACGCAGAAAATTAGACATAGAATGTTCCGTCGAAGAAGAAATGGATATGTTGAGAAAATGTAATTTTAAAGAAGTCAAATGCATTTACTCAAATCAAAAATTTTCTGTTATCGTCGCAATAAAATAAGTTTCTATATATTAAGAATACTAAATAACCTGAGAAGAAAATTCTTCTCAGGTTATTTTATACCAAAATTTTTTATTCAGTGATATTTATATTTACTCCATTTACTTCAACATTTTCATCGGCTTTTATCAATATGTATTTTTGACCGTCAATTATCTGGGTTCTAATAAGATCCGGTCTATCAGGACTAACCTTTATTGTAATATCCGGAGTTTTAACTTCAAATTTCTTTACATCAATTATATTTTTAGGACTCAATCCTGTATCGGCGCCAAAGCGTGTATCATACTGCTCTTCAAAATTTGATATATTCGGTTCGGATACTCCGCAGTATTCCAAAACATCTTTTACAGTATGCTTAGATATTACCAATGGCTCTTCTCTTTTTTCTGCCTTATGCTCTGCAACCATTTCACATATTTGGGCATGGACAGTCTGAACAACTTCAAAGCTGCAATCCTCAGACACGGTTTCTTCCAAAATCGCATTAAAAATTTCCTTTTGAGTATCTGCCGGCATAGGAATATCCGTATTGAATATTTCCGCCACAAAGTCTTCATAATTTTCAGATGAATTTCTTATATAATAAACAGCATTATAAATATTTGATTGACGGTCATCAAAAGCCGGAAACATAAATCCAAGCTCAGGAGCACTTATGATCCAATCTGTTGCAATATTACGAAAACAGTTTTCATGGACATAATAACTAAGCGCCGGCTTAGTCTGCTTTACAGGACATATACTGCAAAGAATATATGTAAACACCTCAGATGTATCTTCCAATTTTACATCGTCTTTTGCATAAACCGGAACATCATACTTATCACATGTAAGCAGTATCAGATATTTTCCTTCAAAGTCAATGGACTGAATAATATGTTTATAAATCTCAGACACTGCCTCATCGTCTTTCAGTTCCGAATTTTTCAGATTCATAAGCAACTTATGCTCGTCACTGTCAATAACCTGCTGATTGGAAAACTCAATATCAATAAGATTTTTACCCAATGTTCCGGAAAGAGTTTTTTTAATGATAGCAAGAATTTCTTCAGCCTCTTCCCTTGGTACGGTTCCGAAAAACTGATCAAATTCAGAGATTATTTCCTTATTTTCATTAACATAGCATCCTCGAATATTTGAAATATTAGTTTTGTCAATATTAAAACGTCTGCGGATTTCCGCAATTTCTTTTTCTGTCATGTTGATTTCCTCTTTCATTTTTTGAATATTATTAGTATAACACAAATTTAATTTAAACTCAATATCCGACTTAAAGAAAAAAGAGCGATTTTACGCTCTTTTTAAATTATTCATTTTTTTCTTTTTTCCTGCGTTCAATAAGTCTTCCCACACAGAAAGCAATTATTGAAGTGCCTATTCCGGTTTGCAGACAAAACAGCAGGCTTTCAATTTCGCCGGGAATTTCTCCGCCCAGATATGTTTCCAATACCGGCGCAAACCACGGTTCATATTCTTCACCCTGTATTTCCGATACCATTTCACTTCCCGCATCATCAGAACCACCGAAATCAGCACCCTTGAGTGCAAAGAACGGTACAAATGCAATAAGAACAGCTGCCAAAACACAAGCAATAACACTTCCCTTTATCTTAGAAGGCTTTGTGTTTACATAATTTAAATCCGCAAGTTCATTTTTTGCATAAACTTCAAGGACAGAAATTATTATTACTGAAAGAAGTCCTTCCAGTATAGCAAGCGGAATCTGAGTAACAGCAAATACTCCCAAAAATTTAATCATTGACGCACCAATTCCTCCGCTTTCAGATGGATAAGCTACAGCAAGCTGGAAAGAAGTTACACAGTATGTAAACAGATCGCCTAATGCAGCGGCAAGGAAAACGCTAACTTTTTTATTTACATTCAGCTTCTGACAGACTTTATAAATACCAAATGTCATAAACGGTCCGGCAATTGCCATTGAAAATGTATTTGCACCGATTGTAGTAAGTCCGCCGTGGGCAAGCAGAACGGCCTGAAAAAGAAGTACTATAATTCCTAAAACGCTTACAGCCGAAGGTCCGAATAATATAGCACCCAGACCTGTTCCTGTCATATGAGAACAGCTTCCTGTAACCGACGGAATTTTAAGTGATGAAATTACAAATATGAATGCGCCGGAAATTGCAAGCAGAATAAGAGTTCTGCGATGCTCTGTAATTTTTTTCTTGATCGACATAAATCCCATAACAAGAAAAGGAAGTGATAATACGCCCCAAAGTATACAGTATCCAGGAGCGATAAAACCTTCCATAATGTGCATAGCATCCGCAGCAGGAATTATTCCGATACACAACGCTATGGCAAAAATAATACCGATAAGCTTTTTTTGTTTTTTAGTCATATAAAAAACCCCTTTACTTAATTTATAAAAACATTTCCTTTAACTCAGAAATACTTTTAACAGTTTTATTGGCAGCAATAATCCCCCTGACTGCCAACAGTTCACAAACCTCCATAAGTACTGGTCTGACAAGGTTTGCTTTTTTCAATAAACCACTATCTGAGAACACATTTTTCGGAATATCATCAGCAATAATGCATCCGTCGTGAAATACAATAACACGCTCAGCCCATTTCCATGCAAAATTCACATCATGAGTGGATACGATAGTCGTTATATTCTGATTTTCTAAGCGCTCAAGAGTTTTTTCAAACATTTTACAATTTACTGGATCAAGAGACGCTGTAGGTTCGTCAAAGATAATTATTTCCGGCCGCATAGCAAGAATATCTGCAATACTTACTCTCTTTTTCTGTCCGCCGCTAAGATAATGAACAGGACGTTCCCGAAGAGACTCAATGTTCATTTCAATCATAGAACTATTAACCCTTTGCTTCACTTCTTCTTCAGATAATCCCATATTAACAGGTCCGAAAGAAACTTCCGCTTCAACTGTCGATGCAATCAGCTGACTGTCAGGCTCCTGAAAAACTATTCCTACATTTCTTCTTAAAATATCTAGATTTTTGCCTGTAATCTCAATATCTTTATAAAAAATACTGCCATGATGATGTGATAAAACACCGTTAATATTCAGAAAAAATGTTGACTTTCCCGAACCGTTTGAACCTAATACTGCTATTTTTTCGCCCTTACTGAAATCTGCATTTATATTTTTAAGTGAAAATCCGCTGTCATATTCAAATGATAAGTTTTTTATCGTCAATATATTTTCACTGTTCATAAAATGTCCCTTTCAAAATAGTATCAAGTAAAATTTCAGACAAAATAATCAAAATAACGTAAACTACAAAAAATATTACTTGCTTTGATTTTATAGTTTTTTTCTGACACATAAACTTTATTTTACCGCCTGAGCATCTTGATTCAATTGCATTATAATAATCCGACGCCCTCCTCAATGAAACCGCAAAAAGATTTCCGCATATAAGTCCAAAAGTTTTTAAGGAAGTACGAAAATTACAATAACCCAAACGGGCAGCAGCGGAATTTTTCATTTTTGACTGACTGTCCAATAAAATAAAAATATATTTATACATAAGATTCATAAGCTCAATAATAAAAAACGGCAGCTTAAGCTTTCCCAGTACGGCAATAATTTCCGTTACCGGCGTAGACAAAGATATCAAGTACATAGCGCTTACCGCACCAATCGCCCTGCATGATATATGCACTGCTCTATAAACATTCTCAGGAAGAACTTTAACTGAAAATCCTCCGCTGAAATTAAAATCCAACATGATAGCGATCGAAGTCATAATAAGAAATACCAAGGGAATACACATTAAAGACAGATACTCTCTTGTATGGATTTTTCCATTATAAACAGTTATCACTCCGGCAGAAACCGCAATCAGTATTGGTACAATAACATTTTGAGAGCATATTGACAATATCATAATTATAAAGGAACATAAAACCTTGAGACTGCTGTTCCAATTTTTAAGTTTTGAACTATATGCATATTCGTCAATGGATCTTGCACCGAAATGGTTATGTTTCATGTTAAAACCTCAAATAAAAAAGTCATATTACCGAAAACTGCGTATTTCGGTAATATGACTAAAAAATGACACAACAAATCAAAGGGTATGGTATTTTTATAAAAACACACCCTCTGTCAGCCGCCATTTCCCGTCGCTCGCAGGATCCGGACACGGAATATATATTGGCAGGTCTTCTGACTTGAAAATTCAGATTATAACATCAACGCAGTTTTGAGTCTTCCCAACAAAAGTCAGTGACATAATTCAAAACGGCTTTTTTCTCACAGCAGCGGGACTGTTCAGGATTTTCACCTGATTCCCTTTTAATTCACAGTTAAGTGAAACCAATTTCCGTAAATATTCAATAGAATTATAACACAAATACAGAATATTGTCAATATTTGTTTTCCCTTTAACCGAATTTTACTTATATAAAAAATAACCTGTTTACATTGTAAACAGGTTATTGAATATTAAATATAATCTATAAACTTTAAAATACTGCTATAACATAATTGGATTAATATTTCTTTTCCAGTTCTATCTTTAAATTTTTTATAATTTTCTTTTCAAGCCTTGATATGTAAGACTGCGAAATGCCTATTAAATCCGCAACTTCTTTTTGTGTTTTTTCTTTTCCGTCCAATAAGCCAAATCTCATCTGCATTATTTGTTTTTCACGTCCGCCGAGAGACTCAACAGCCTCACGGAGCATGCCCCGTTCCGCCTCCGATTCGATTCCTTTATTTACAACGTCCTCGTCAGTTCCTAAAACATCAGACAGCAAAAGCTCATTACCGTCCCAATCAATATTCAGCGGTTCGTCTATTGATATTTCATTACGATACTGCGATGACTTTCTCAAAAACATAAGTATTTCATTTTCAATACATCTTGACGCATATGTCGCAAGCTTTATTTTTTTATCTGGTCTGAATGTATTGACAGCCTTTATCAGTCCTATAGTACCAATAGAAATAAGATCTTCTACGCCTGTTCCTGTAGATTCAAATTTTTTAGCAATATAAACCACAAGTCTAAGATTATGTACTATTAATTTTTCTCTGGCGCCGCTGCTGTCTTCAGCAAGCTCTGCAAAAGCCTTTGCCTCCTCTTCCTTTGAAAGCGGAGGCGGAAGAGTATCGGAGCCGTTAATATAAAACACTCCATCATGAATTGATTTTTTCTTTTTAAAAATAAATAAGTATAATTTGTAAAAAAATGATTTAAAACAATTCATGAAATAACAATTCCTTTCTATTCAGCATAATAATTTTGGATTAAAGATTGCAGGCGTATCCTTTGGATTTATCCCTATCAAAGCTTCGGTTTTTTTATTCTTTCCGGTTTCTTTATCAGCAATAATGATCTCATCAGGAGAAAAAACAGGTATTAACCCATTGTTTCCTATAGTTGAATACGGTATAAACCTCAGTCCGTATTTTTGATAAAGATATTCCGCTCTCTCCGGACAGATTTGTTCATCATTGTCCCCTATGTAAGAAAATTCCTTTTGCGGACAAATTATAACAGGCTTTCCGCTGAAATGGTCAATCAATGAATTTCCCGTATCCGCCAACGCTTCCATGGAAAATACTCCGGATTTATGACGTATAATAACTTTATAATGATGAGAAGTATCACAGCCCCTGTCCATTAAACGTCTTACTGCAGTTACTGCAAAATACGCAACAGCAGTAAATATGACTAAACTAAGCAATGAAAAATCAACATAAAAATATGAATTATTAAACGCCATAAAGGACGGCTTGAAAGTAATATACAAAAGCATTACCACTCCGCCGAAAATAAAATTTACTATGTAAAAATACAAAATAAGTTTCAGAGTATGTTTTTTATCCTTTACTCCAAAAGCCATACCTACTATAACCACTGCCGCTCCAAGTTTAATTGCTAATGGAATTAAAAAATTACCGGCAGGGAGCAAAATAGTCAGTGAAAATAAACTTCCGATCACAGAGGATATAATACATCTTATAGTTTTAAGTGGAGTATGAGTAAATTTCGCCGTTGCACGCAGCAAAAAATAGTTTACATAAATATTCAAAACTATAAGTACGTCCAGATAAATACTTTTCATAAAACCGCCGCCTTATGTTCGGATATAAATTTATTATAGCTGAAAGGACAGGGTTTTTAAGTCGAAAGCTGTTATGTCATAATTTTTGTTAAATTGCACAAAAAATCCCGCTTATCAAAAGCGGGATAATTTTATTTAAGAAATAAAAGCTGAAAATGCTTTATATGTCATATAAACGTCAATTTTAGAAACTGTTTCAAAAGGCGCATGCATTGAAAGTACCGGAACGCCTACATCAATAGTGTCAACATTAAGATTTGCAATATAAGCCGCAACAGTTCCGCCGCCGCCCATATCTACCTTACCAAGCTCTCCGGTCTGCCAGATTACATTATTTTTATCAAGAAGTCTGCGGATTTTTCCTACAAATTCAGCAGAAGCGTCTGATGTACCTGATTTTCCTCTTGCGCCGGTAAATTTAGTTACCACAACGCCGTAATTTATAAACGCACAGTTTCTCTTGTCCATAACATCGGGGAATGTAGGGTCAAATGCCGCATTTACATCGGCAGACATACATTCTGAATTTGACAGTACTGTTCTGCCTTCTTCACCGAATTCAGCAGCCAGATCTGCAATGAAATATTTCAGATAAGCAGACTGCAAACCGGTATTGCCGTCGCTGCCAGTTTCTTCTTTATCAGTCAGTATAGTAACTGCTGTGTATTTAGGATTCTTGCACTTTACTGTTGCCATCAGCGCAGTATATGCGCACACTCTGTCATCATGTCCGTAAGCGCCAATCATACTTCTGTCAAAACCGATATCCTTTGCCTTGAAAGCCGGAACTGCTTCAAGCTCAGCCGAAAGAAAATCATCTTCAACAATACCATACTTCTCATTTAAAATGTTCATTATATTAAGCTTTACAGCTTCGCTCAAACCGTCCTCTTTAAATGGTCTTGAACCGATAACAATATTAAGCTCCTCACCTTTTATACCCTGTGCAAGGTTTCTTTTCATCTGATCCTGCGCCAGATGCGGAAGAAGATCGTTTACACAAAATACCGGATCGTCCTCGTCTTCACCGATAGTAACAGTTACCTTACTGCCGTCTGCTTTGACGATTACACCGTGCAGAGCCAGCGGAATTACTGTCCACTGATATTTTTTAATTCCCCCGTAATAATGAGTTTTAAACAGAGCCATTTCAGTATCTTCATATACCGGACACTGTTTCAGATCCAGTCTTGGAGAATCAATATGTGCCGCACAAAGCTTAACGCCTTTCTTTATGTCCTCGCTGCCTATTACAGCCATAATCACGGCTTTGCCTCTGTTGTTTACATAAACCTTATCTCCTGCTTTAAGTCCCATACCGGGCTTAAACTCAATAAATCCATGGTCTTTAAGAAGCTTTACTGTATATTCCACTGCTTCTCGTTCAGTTTTTGCAGCGTCCAAAAACTTTTTATATCCCTCGCAGAATTTATCACTTTTTTTGATATCTTCTGCTTTCATTTTTAAAACAGCATTTTTTTTCTGAGACAGCAAAGCTTTTTTTAATTCCTTTCCCTCTGACTTTTCTTTACTCATGCAGCTTACCTCCAATTGCTAACTTTTATATTTATTATTATAATAATCTTTAATTTTATCCGTAACCTCTCTGGTTACTTCATATAAATTATTTATATCACTGTTATTTTTTATAATAAAATCAGAATTTTGTCTGAAAAATTCTTCTTTAAGCTGTGAATCCATACGGTACTGTGCCGATTCACGGCTTATTTTATCCCTTTCAACAATTCTCTCAAGACGCAGATTATCTCGGGAAATAACGGAAATAATCAGTTCACAAAAATCATCAGCACGGCTTTCAAACAGTGTCGGGGCATCGAGAAGAATAAGTTTATTCCCTTGAAAGGACAGTCTCCTTATAGTTTTCAGTATTTCAGATGTGATATAAGGGTATGTAATCGAATTTAAAAGTTCAAGTTTTTTCTTGTCTGTAAATACCAATCCTGCAAGCTTAGGACGGTCCAGAATTCCGTTTTCAAGTAAAATATCTTTTCCGAAAAATTCACAGATCTCCTTAAGACACGGTTGTCCCTTTTCCATAACCTGTCTGGCCACATGATCAGCATTTATAATTGAAAATCCGTTTTCAGAAAAAATTCTGCAAACAGTAGTTTTACCGGCTCCTGTCTGACCGGTGAGTCCTACCACCATCACTCCCTCTAGACTGTTCATACCCTTATCACCTCGAATCCTGCCGCCCTTAAAAGACGATTATATACTGCAAGACCTACTCCGTCCTTTTGAGGCGGTCTTACAAAAATTCTATCAGCATTTAAACTATCAAGCTCTCTGAGCTTTGCAAAAAAATTATGTGCCTGCTGACTGCTGTCGCTGCCGTATGTCACATATCGACAATTTATTTTGTTTGTATCATCATCATCAAATAAAAGACAAAATGTATTAATGCCCTGATTATTGTTTACATATATACAGAAATTTTCAAAATCTCCGTCAATAATTTTTACATCTGCTTGAGGTGAATAATGCTTATACTTCATACCCGGAGAAGGAGCTTCTCTTCCCGCTGCTATATCGTTTAATATTGCGTCGTCAATAATGACATTATCGGCATGTTCCATCAGCATCTCGGATGTAACCGAACCTGGTCTGAGTATTCTGACTGTGTTTTCATCATCAAAGGAAATCACTGTAGATTCAACACCGAATCTGCTTTCTCCCCCGTCAATAACAGCGGAAATTTTTCCGTTCATATCATTCATAACATGAGCTGCCGAAGTAGGACTGGGATATCCGGAACGATTTGCAGAAGGCGCTGCAATAGGACCGGTTAAACGTATAAGTTCTCTCATAACCCTATGTGACGGCATTCTTATTCCTACAGTATCAAGTCCTCCGGAAGTTTCAGCCGGTATAATATCATTTTTTGGTACAATCATAGTAAGCGGACCTGGCCAGAATATTGCAGCCAGACGATAGAAAATATTTGGTATATCATGTCCCAGCTTATCAGCCTCTTCAATTTTATATATATGAACTATTAGGGGATTATCTGCCGGTCTCCCCTTTGCTTTAAAAATTTTCTTTACAGCCTCAGGATTTAATGCATCGGCACCAAGACCGTAAACTGTTTCTGTTGGAATACCGACAACATTGCCCTTTCTTATTAATTCTGACGCAGTTAATATATCTTCCGCTGAATCGTATAGTAATATTGTATTTTCCATTTTTACTGATTCTGCTGCATAGCAAGCTTTGCTGCCTGATCGGCAGTAGCCAAAGCGTTCAGCACTTCCTCCAAATTTCCGTTTAATATTTCTTCAAGTCTGTATATAGTCAGATTAATTCTATGATCAGTCAGTCTGCCCTGAGGATAATTATACGTTCTGATTCTCTCGGAACGATCCCCCGTACCAACCTGCGTTCTTCTCTCGGACGCAATCTTATCATTCTGCTCATTAAGCAGCATTTCATAAAGACGTGAACGGAGAATTTTCATTGCCTTATCCTTATTTTTAAACTGACTGCGCTCATCCTGACATTCAACAACACAGCCTGTAGGCAGATGAGTAATTCTAACAGCCGATTCAGTTTTATTAATATGCTGTCCGCCTGCGCCGCTTGCTCTGAAAACATCAATTTTAAGGTCTGCCGGATTAATTTCAAGCTCTACTTCGTCTGCCTCGGCAAGAACTGCAACAGTAACCGTTGAGGTGTGTATTCTGCCCTGAGACTCGGTTTCCGGAACTCTCTGCACACGGTGTACGCCGCTTTCATATTTCAGTCTTGAATAAGCTCCCTCGCCTTCAATAGAAAAGCTTATTTCCTTATATCCTCCAAGCTCTGTAGGGTGAGCGTTAAGAATTTCCTGCTTCCAGCCCTTCGATTCAGCATACATGGAATACATTCTATAAAGAGAGTTAGCAAACAAAGCTGCTTCTTCTCCTCCTGCACCGCCTCTGATTTCAATAATTACGCTTTTATCATCATTAGGATCTTTTGGCAGAAGAAGTATAGTAAGTTCATCAGAAAATTTTTCCATATCTTTTTTAGACTCATCAAATTCAGATTGAACCATTTCCTTAAAATCTTTGTCCATTCCGCCGGCTTCAAGAAGTTCCTTAGCTTCGTTAAAGCTGTTTGCCGCCTTTTCATATTCTCTGTATTTTTCCACAACAGGAGTAAGATTTTTAAATTCTTTCATCAAATCTGTAAAAAGCTTCTGATCGTCTGCAATTCCAGGCTCAGAAAGCTTGTTACTGAGTTCGTTATATCTTTGTTCCATTAATCTTACTTTTTCAATCATCTGTTTTCCACCTCTGCTGTTACCACTGTGATAAATTATTCTTCACGTATGACTTTTTTTATTCTCTTTTCAATTTTATTTCTGGTAACCATGAATTCATGACCGCATTTTATACA
>OGPA01001719.1_pt1 | contig 17427 bp, 13 predicted proteins | sample 1552841 | NCBI WGS metagenome assembly OGPA01 (sample SAMEA2579916, study PRJEB22360) | human gut metagenome | reverse complement strand
TCGGCGCTCGCCGCGGCGACGCTGCTGAGATGGCAGTTCTGGAGCTCGTCTGATCTGCTCTGACTGTTTGATACAGTGTTCAAAAGCCCTTTCCCAGCAATGGGAGAGGGCTTTTTTTGCGTGGCATTTTCATTGCTTCTGAATGTTCCCGGGAATAGCGGGCCAAACCGCAAACATTTCAACAAGTCCACTAAAAACTCGAACCTATTTTCTAGCAAAATGCCTCTTGATATGTTGTATGGGGGGGTAAACTTAAAGAGCAGACGGTGCCTTTTGGGGTGGGTGCCTGCAAAATAACAAACGAAAAGAGGAAGAGAACATGAGAAAAAAGAGTACGAGACTTCTCAGTGCAGCGCTTGCGGCGTGTATGATGCTGTCGGTTCTGCCAGTGGGCGCGTTTGCGGCGGAGCCGGGCACAGAACCGGAGAATGGCAATGGCGCGAGTGCGCAGGCGGATCCTGTGGATTCCGAGGTTGTTGAAATCAATGATACGAATTTCCCGGATCCGGATTTCCAGAAGTATGTTAACGACAAGATTGATACAGCAGATACGACATCTGGTAAGAAAGATGGCAAACTCAGTCAGGCAGAAAGAGATGCAGTAACGGAGATCAGTATAACCAATACAAATTGTACGGATCTTACAGGCATTGCATACTTTGCAAATCTAAAGATACTGTATTGTAGTGACAATAAGCTAACAGGGTTGGATATGAGTGGAAATCCAGCATTGGAACAGTTACTATGCTATGAGAATAACTTGGAATCACTTAACGTGACTAAAAATACGAATTTATCAACGCTGAAATGTCAGCATAATGGGCTAAAAGAATTAAACCTGGAGTATAATGAGAATCTGACAGAGCTGAACTGTTCCTACAATCAACTGACGACGCTGGACGTGAGCAAGAATGCGAAGTTACGCATTCTGAAGTGCTATAATAATGGCATGGAGAAACTGAATCTGGGTGATATAACACAACTGACTTTGCTGAACTGCGATGATAACAATTTAACAGAACTGGATGTGAGCAAAAACCCGAATTTGGAAGATTTAGAGTGCAGAGAAAACAAGTTGAGAAGAGTGGTGATTGGTAAAAAGTACAGCTTAACGACGTTGTATTTGAGGGGCAACCAGCTTACCTCACTGGATCTTAGTGGCACAACAAGAGAAATCTGGAATCTCGACGATCTTTGGCAGCGTCGTGCAATTGATGTGGACGAAAATGGCACATTTGATTTGAGTAGTTTTTTACCTGAAGGTTTTGACGAAGATAAAGCCAGCGCATGGCTGGGTTGTGATAAGAGCGGAAGCATTCTGAAGGTGAATAGCCATAGGGTGCGGTATCTTTATAATACAGGGAGCACTTATAATAAACAGAAACGTTTGACTGTTATATTATCCGTTAATCAGCATAAATATCAGTGGAAATATGATAACGCCAAACACTGGAGAACATGTGAGTTAGACTACTGCTTGGGCCTGACGGATGCGCAGAAAGCAGAAGCCCCCCATGTTTACGACAATGCAAAAGACAATGACTGCAATACATGCGGTTATGTGCGTCCGCTGTACACTGTGACCACAGTCAATGCCACAGCAAAGCTTGAGGACAAAGTGCTGGATGCCCCTGTGGCCGCAGGCACTGAAGTGACTTTGACTGCCGGAGGTGCTTCCGAAGGAAAGACATTTGCAGGCTGGAAGCTGTATAAAGTTGTAAGTGATACTGAGAGTGAAATCACGGACAAAACAGAACTTGCCAATCTGTTGAAGAATGGCACCGAAACCACTGCGACCCTGACCATGCCCGCTTATAATGTTAAGGCGGAACCGTATTATAGCAATATTCCGTATAACATCAAAGCTGTAAACTGCACTGTGGATAAGACCGAAGCTGCTAAGGGCGATACTGTAACAGCAACGCGCAGGAAGCCGGAAGCCAACGAGCGCTTCACCGGCTGGACGGTGAAGGTAGGCGGTGAGGAACAGAAAGCAGACACCTTCCTGACCCCGGACGAGAACGACCCCGCCAAAGTGAGATTTACCATGCCGGCTGAGAACGTGGAAATAAAGGCAAACTTTGAGGGGAATCCCACGCTGAACATCGGCGACCATGTGACTGCGAACATTGACGGCAGCGATGCGTCCGTACCGAGCGGCAGCACTGTGCCGGTGGATGCAACCGTGCACCTGACAGCCATTGCGCCGGATGGACAGCACTTCACCGGCTGGACGGTGAAGGTAGGCGGTGAGGAACAGAAAGCAGACACCTTCCTGACCCCGGACAAGAACGACCCCACCAAGGCGACCTTTACGATGCCGAGTAAGAATGTGGAAGTGACGGCAAACTTTGCGAGCAACCCCACTCTGAACCCCACTCTGAGGGTCGGCGACCATGTGACGGCGACCATTGACGGCATCGATACGCCCGTACAGAGCGGCAGCCCACTGCCGGAGTATACAACCGTGCACCTGACAGCCACTGTGCCGGAGGGACAGCACTTCACCGGCTGGACGGTGAAGGTGAATGGTGTTAAGCAAGACGACCCGACAAACATCCTGACGACCCCGGACGAGAACGACCCCACCAAGGTGACCTTTACCATGCCGGATGCTAATGTAGAGGTGACGGCAACCTTCGCGGATGATTCCAATCCGGAGGAGCCTGTTGACCCGGTTGGACCCAGCGATACCGACAACATCGATGGCGCGATCTCTGCTGTGGTGATCGGTGCTGCCGCGGGTGTCATCGCTTACGAAGCCGGCACCGGCATCTACCGCGTCATCAATATGCCCGGCATCCCCATGCCCTCCAACCGTATCGAGCTGGCCGAGCTGCTGTGGGAGCACGCCGGCAAGCCTGAGCCTGTAAGCACCGCCCTCTACAGCGACATCGACGAGGGCGATATCGACGCACAAAAGGCCGCCCGCTGGGCAGTGGAGCAGGATCTGATGAAGGACGATGCGGACAACAATAAATTCCACCCGGCCTTCCCCGTCAGCAAGCTGCGCACCTGTCTGACCTGGAACGCCGCAAAAGAAAAAGGCTTGTTTGACAAGACCGAAGAATAAAAATCAGGACCCCGAGGGGGCTGCTGCACCAAATGTGGTGCGGCAGCTCCTTTTCTCGTTTTCGGGTGTTGGAATTGCGCCCGGCCCGTGGTATACTGACAATAGCATGTTTTCGGCCTTTGGCCGGACAAGTTTTCCACACAGAGGAGGCGCAGCGGTTGAAACATCCGAATCATTTTGGCCGGTGGTTGGCTTGCGTGCTGCTGTGCCTGCTTCTGGCAGGCTGCAGCATGCCCGGTGAACAGGTGCAGGTGGAAGAGCTTCTGCGTGCGCCCAAGCTTTCCGGCGATTACGGCGATGTGCAGACTGCCCTGAACAACTGGCTGGGGGAGAGCGCACAGCTCAAATATCCCATGCAGGGCGACCTGCTTTCGCCTTTCCTGCTGCAGGATCTGGACGGTGACGGCAGGCAGGATGCCGCCGTGCTTTACACCACCGCCCAAAGCTCCAACGTGTGCATTGCCATCCTGCAGAAGGATGATGCCGACATCTGGCATGTGCGCCAGAACGTAGAGGGCCTTGCGGACACGGTAGAGTCGGTGGGGCTGGCCCAGCTGCAGCCCGGCGATGCAACCCAACTGGTGGTGGGTTATACAGCGGCACAGGGCGACCATTATCTGGCTGTGTATTCCTACACCGACGGCGTGCTTTCCACGATCCTGGAGCAGCAGTACCAGCAGTATCTGGTGGAGGATATCACCGGCGGCGGCAATCAGGACCTGATCCTGATGTCTACGCTGGAGGACGGCGGCGTGCAGATCGAACTGCTGACCGTGGATAAAGAGGGCAGCTTCCAGCAGGTGGCTGTTATGGGCCTTTCCGCCAATCGGTTCGCCGGCTGCGCCTCGGTGGCGGCGGGTGTGGGTGCGGACGGCAGGCATTATCTGGTGCTGGATGGCTGGACCGGCATTTCCGGCAACAATCTGGCCAGCGTGCTGCTGCGTTTTGACGAGGACACGCAGCAGATGGTGCCCGCCGATCAGATCAGCACCGAAAAGCTTTACACCGCATCCCTGCGCAATGTGCCCAGTCTGGTCAGTCAGGATCTGGACGGCGACGGCATCGTGGAGATCCCCACCCAGCCGGACGAAGCGGGCCTGCTGAACATGAGCCAGAGCCGCCGCATGGATTTTATCGTGTGGATGGACTATACCAGCCCGCACCCGGAAAAAAGCTTCGGGCTGCTGGACGAAGAGACCAACTGCTATATCGAGCTGCCCATGGAGTGGGAGGGCAACCTCAAACTGACCGACAGCGAACAATATGATGGTGCAGTGGAGCTGCGCACGGTGGACGAAGACCAGCTGGTAATGACCCTGCGTCTGGTGCGCACCACCTCCAGCCTGAAGGGCTGGACCCGCCTTGGCATCGTGGCATCCCGCCAGATGCAGGCGAAGCTTGCCCCGGATGTGGAGATCCGTGATAAAAATTACCGCCTGTCCAAGGCGCTGTATCTGCTCAACTAAAGAACGGAGGAACAGTTCATGGTACGAGTGCTTGTCGTTGAAGATGAAGCCAACATCCGCGAGATGATCGCGCTGAACCTGCGCCTTGCGGGCATGGAGGCTGTGGAGGCCGAAAGCGCCGAGGCGGCTCTGCCGCTGCTGGAGAAGAAGCCGGGCTGCGATGCGGCCATTCTGGATGTGATGCTGCCGGGCATGAACGGCTTCTCCCTGTGCGAGACCATCCGCCGCACCGATCAGAAGATCGGCATTATCATCCTCAGCGCCAAGGGACAGGAGCAGGACAAGATCCGCGGCCTTTCTATTGGTGCCGATGACTATATGACCAAGCCTTTCAGCGTAAGCGAACTGCTGGCCCGTGTGAAAGCGCTGTGCCGCCGCGTCGGCCGTACTGCAGGCGGGGACGAAAAAGAAAAGGAAAACCCGCTGGGGATGCTCACCAGCGGCGAATTTGTGCTGGACGAGAACCGCCGCGTGCTGCTCAAGGCAGGCCAGCCGATTGAGCTGACGCAGGTGGAATTCCAGATCATGGAGCTGTTCTTCCGCAACCCCGGCATTGCGCTGGTGCGCGAGAAGATCTTGAAGGGTGTCTGGGGCGAGAACTATTTTGGTGACGTGAAGATCGTGGATGTGAACATCCGCCGTCTGCGCATGAAGGTGGAGGATGAACCCAGCCATCCCACCCATATCCTTACTGTGTGGGGCTACGGTTACAGATGGGAAGAATGAGAAGCGGGATCACCCGCCGGTGGCTGCGGGGCAACCTGCTCATCACCGTGCTGCTGGTGCTGCTGGCCGAAACCATGTTCCTGTACAACTACACACGCAGCTATTATAACAGCGTGCAGCAGACCATGTACCGGCGGTTCTCTTCGGTGTCCGGCCAGCTGAAAATGTACACCGGCGATACGGTGCAGAGCACGGCGGCTACCCGCAGCGTGGCCCTGCGCCGCATGGTGGAGCAGTTTGCCGATAAGGACAAATACGAGTTCATGCTGCTGGACAGCTATGGCGGGGTCATTGCGTCCTCCAGCGGCACAAATGCGGACGGCATTGTGACCGGCATCGACTTTGAGCAGGCGCAGGAGGCTTCTGATGGCCTTGGTGTGGCGGTCTACCGCACCCAGTCCGGTGAGCTGGTGATGGCGGCCTGTTATCTGGTGCCATACGCCGCCGAGGATGTGGCGGCGATGCGTCTTGTCACCAGCCTGACCCTTGTGGGAGCGCAGATCAAGAACGCCCTCGCGGTAAGTGTTGTGATCGCGGCGGTGATCCTTGCTTTCACCGTGATGTCCGGCCTGTATTTCATCCGCAGCATCGTGGTGCCGCTGGGACAGGTGGAGCGCACCGCAGCCAGCATCGCCCGTGGTGAGCTGGATGTGCGCCTGCCGGTCACCGGCAACGAGCACGACGAGGTGGACCGCCTGCGCGGCACCATCAACCAGATGGCCGAAGGGCTGGAAGAGACCGAGAAGATGAAGAACGAGTTCATCAGTTCCGTCTCTCACGAGCTGCGCACGCCGCTCACCTCCATCCGGGGCTGGGTGGAGACCCTGCGCACACTGGACGACCCGGCAGACGAGAACTACCGCAAGGGCCTTGAGATCATCAACAATGAGACGGGCCGCCTGTACAACATGGTGGAAGAGCTGCTGGATTTCAGCCGTCTGCAGAACGGCCGCATCCGTATGGACTGCCGCCCGCTGGACCTTGTGGCAGAGCTGACCGATGCGGTGCTGTTCTGTGAAGCACGCATCCAGCGCGAGGGCCTTGTGCTCAGCTACACCGAGCCGGAGGAGATGATCCCGGTCTATGCCGACCCGGACCGTCTGCGGCAGGTGTTCATCAACATCATGGACAACGCCATCAAGTACTCGGCCCCCGGCGGGCGCATCACGGTCAAGCTGTGGGCGGGCGAATACAAGGCTTTTGCGGAGATCATCGATCAGGGCCGCGGCATCCCGCCGGAAGACCTTGAGAATGTCAAGACCAAGTTCTACAAGGGCAGCAATTCGGTGCGGGGCAGCGGCATCGGCCTTGCGCTGGTGGATTCCATCATGACTGCACTGGACGGCACCATGGACATCAAGAGCACGCTGGGCCGCGGCACAGTGGTCACACTGGGCTTGCCGCTGTACCATAAGGCGTGAAGATTTTGTCACAATTCTGTGGTAAAATAACCGGGAAAAATATGATCCGATAGGAGAACCCAATGAATCAACCCAAAAAGGAACGTTTCAAGACCAGCGTCGGCGGGCAGGCGCTGATGGAAGGTATCATGATGCGCGGCCCGAAGCTCATCTGCTGCGCCGTGCGCAAGCCGGACGGCACCATTGAGACCAAGATCGACCCTGTGAAGAACCACGGCATCTGGACAAAGATCCCGCTGGTGCGCGGTGCCATCTCCATGATCGAAAGCCTGATTGTGGGCTACCGCTACATGATGTACTCGGCTCAGGTGAGCATGGGTGACGACTACGACCCCGAAGAGGAAGAGACTGCCTTTGAAAAATGGGTGGGCGACCACTTGGGCAAAAAGGCAGAGGACGCACTGCTGGCCTGTGCCGCCGTACTGGGCGGCCTGCTGGCGATTTTGCTGTTCACCGTGCTGCCCACCCTCATCGTGGGCGGCGTGAACCACTTTGTAACATTGGGCCGCTGGGCCAAGGTGGTGCTGGAAGCGGTGCTGAAAGTTGGCATCTTCCTCACCTATATGGTGGCCATCTCCAAGATGAAGGAGATCCACCGCGTGTTTGAGTACCACGGTGCCGAGCACAAGACCATTGCCTGCTATGAGGCCGGTGATGAGCTGACCGTGGAGAATGTGCGCAAGTACACTCGGTTCCATCCGCGCTGCGGCACCAGCTTCCTCATTCTGGTGGTCATCGTCAGCGTGTTCCTCTACAGCGTGCTGCCGTGGGGCAGCATCGGCCTGCGGGTGCTGTTTAAGCTGCTGCTTCTGCCGCTGGTCATGGGCATCAGCTATGAGCTGCTCAAGTGGTGCGGCCGGTCCGATAACATTGCCACCCGCATCATCCGCCAGCCCGGCATCTGGGTGCAGCACCTGACCGTGTTTGAACCGGACGACAGCATGATCGAGGTGGCCATTGCCGCCGTGACCCCTGTGCTGCCCGAGGATCCGGAGGATGGCAGATGGTAATTGCTGGTTTGACCCCGCGCGAAGCGGTGCGGGCCATGGAAGCCCGGCTTTCCGCTGCAGGGTGTCCGGATGCCGATTACGATGCACGGGAGCTGTTCCGCGTGGCAGCCGGGCGGGATGCCCGCCTTTCCGACCGGGTGCTGACCACGGAGGAAGCGGAAAAGCTGGAAGCCCTCTGCACGCGCCGTGAGCAGCGGGAACCGCTGCAATACCTGTGCGGGATCTGGAGCTTTCTGGATTTTGACCTTGCCGTTGGCCCCGGTGTGCTCTGCCCCCGGGCAGACACTGAGGTGGTAGCGGAAGCGGATGGGAACAACCCGACGGGCAAAAGGCCGGGTGCCAATACCCTGACGGGCATTGCAGCGCCCCGGGTGCTGGATCTCTGCGCGGGGACCGGCTGTTTGGGGCTGGGCGTCAAGCGCTTCTGCCCGGCGGCGCAGGTGACCTGCGTGGAAAAAAGCCCGGAAGCCTTTGTTTATCTGGAAAAGAACTGCCGCTGCGCCCTGAAAGGGCAGGGCGGGCAGACGGAGGACTTGCTGGAGCCTACCGCGTTTGAGCAGGCAGATGCCCCGGCCTTTGACTGGGGGCCGGCGCTGAACGCTCTGCGCGCAAAGGCAAAGCCAGCCTATGCGGTGCAGCCGGTGGAGGGCGACCTGTTCACATACTGGCAGGGCCTGCCGGAAGGGCAGCTTGATCTGATCGTATCCAACCCGCCCTACCTCACCGCCGAGGAGATGCGGCATCTGCAGCCGGAGGTGGCGAAGGAACCGGCCATGGCGCTGGAAGCAGGAAAGGACGGCCTTGTGTTCTACCGTGCCCTTGCAGAGCATTACCAGAATGCACTGCGGCCCGGCGGAGCGTTGGTGCTGGAGATCGGCTGGCAGCAGCGGCAGGCTGTGGCGGCACTGCTGGCTGCAAACGGCTGGGCAGACATTGAGTGCCGCAAGGATTTTGGCGGCAACGACCGGTGCATGATCGCCCACAGACCCGAAAAATAAAAGTGAAAATAGAAACAACTTCTTGTTGTAATATTTTGATTTTGTGGTATACTATACTGGAAAGTATACGGACAGCCCGCGCACGGCGGGCAGCAGGAAGAAAAGGAGCAGCACGCTATGGCAAAAAATCAGAACAACAACACCGTTGCCCCGGCGACCAAAAAGACCGAGCCGGAGGCCAAAAAGGATGCGCTGGCCACTGCGCTGGCCCAGATCGAAAAGCAGTTCGGCAAGGGTGCCGTGATGAAGCTGGGTGATAACGCCTCCATGCAGGTGGATGCCATTTCCACCGGCAGTCTGGGTCTGGATCTGGCTCTGGGCGTGGGCGGTGTGCCCCGCGGCCGCATCATTGAGGTGTACGGCCCGGAATCCAGTGGTAAGACCACGCTGGCTCTGCACATTCTGGCCGAAGCCCAGAAGCAGGGCGGCGAAGTGGCCTTCATTGACGTGGAGCACGCACTGGACCCCACCTATGCCGAAGCGCTGGGCGTGGACATCAACAATCTGCTGGTCAGCCAGCCGGACACCGGCGAGCAGGCCATGGAGATCTGCGAAGCACTGGTGCGCTCCGGTGCCATCGATGCCATCGTGGTGGACTCGGTTGCCGCCATGGTGCCGAGGGCTGAGATCGAGGGCGAAATGGGCGACAGCCATGTGGGCCTGCAGGCCCGCCTGATGAGTCAGGCCATGCGCAAGCTGACTTCGGTCATCGGCAAGACCAACACGGTCTGCGTCTTCATCAACCAGCTGCGTGAAAAAGTGGGCGTGATGTACGGCAACCCGGAGGTCACCACCGGCGGCCGCGCCCTGAAATATTACGCCTCGGTGCGCATCGACATCCGCCGCGTGGAGGGCCTGAAGGACTCTTCCGGCCAGTTCATCGGCAACCACACCCGCGCCAAGATCGTCAAGAATAAGGTGGCACCTCCGTTCCGTGAGGCAGAGTTCGATATCATGTTCGGCGAGGGCATTTCCAAGATGAGCGAACTCATTGATGTGGGCGTGAAGCTGGGCATCGTGCAGAAGAGCGGCGCATGGTTCAACTATGGCGATATCCGTCTGGGTCAGGGCCGCGACAATGCAAAGCAGTTCCTGAAGGACAATCCCGAGATCGCAAACGACATCGAGGGCCAGATCCGCGCCAATGCCGATAAGCTGTACGCATCCCGCCGCCCGGCAGGCAAGGGCGCTGCGGCCAAGGCCGAGGAACCCGCCAAGGCTGCAGATGCCAAGGAGCCGGTGGTCAAGGCTCCTGCCCGCAGCAGCGAGAGCGAACTGGATATCATGGTGGAGGACTAAATGTCCTTTTATAAACGCCGCCGCCCGAAGCAGGAAGAAGAAAAGTGCGCCGACCCGGCCAAGGCCCGCGCCCGCGCACTGGATGCGCTGGCCTCGCGCGAGATGTCCTCGGCACAGCTGTATGAACGGCTGTGCTATGGCTTTACCGAGCAGGCTGCAGCGGCTGCTGTGGCTGAGATGGTGGAGATGGATTACGTAAACGATGACCGCTATGCCGAAGCCCGGGCACACAGCCTGCTTGCCGCCCGCAAGAGCCGCCGTGCGGCGGCCCAGAACCTGCGGCAGAAGGGCCTTTCCGGCGCGCAGATCGAGCAGGCGCTGGAAAGCGTCTATGCCCCGGACGTAGACGGCGAAAGCCCGGAGCTGGAAGCTGCCGCCGCTCTGGTGCGCAGCCGCTACATGAAAAAGCTGGCCGATGGCCGCCGCGACCTTGTGGTGGCCGCCCTACAGCGCCGCGGCTTTGCGTATTCGGTCATAAAAGAAGCGATAAAAAGAGCGGAAGAAGAATAAAAAGCACCCCTCAAAAGAGAAAGAGAGTATCATCCCCTATGAAAATTGCGTGTATTTCCCTTGGCTGCCCCAAGAATCAGGTCGATCTGGATGTGATGGTGCACATCCTGCTGTCTGCCGGCCACGAGACCGTGGCCGATCTGGCCGAAGCAGATGTGATCCTTGTGAACACCTGCGGCTTCATCGAGAGCGCCAAGACCGAAGCCATTGAAAACATTCTGGAAGCCTGCTCCTACAAGCAGCAGAACCCGGAGCTGAAGGTCATCGTCACCGGCTGTCTTGCCGAGCGCTACCGCAGCCAGATCGAGGAAGAGATCCCCGAGGTGGACGCGGTGGTGGGCTGTGCCTCCAACAAGGCCATCGACACCATCGTGGCCCGCCTGTTCCATGGTGAGGACCATCTGGAAAGCTACGGTGCCAAAAAGGACTTTCCGCTGGGCGGCAAGCGTGTCATCGGCACGCCCGCCCACTATGCGTACTTAAAAATTGCAGAGGGCTGCAACAACCGCTGCCACTACTGCGCCATCCCCGGCATCCGCGGCCCGCTGCACAGCCGCGATATGGCCGACTGCGTGGCCGAGGCCCGCTGGCTGGCCGGTGAGGGCGTAAAAGAGCTGATCGTGGTCGCGCAGGACCCCACCGCCTACGGCGAAGACTGGGGCAAGCCCGGCAGCATCTGCGAGCTGCTGGATAAGCTGAACAAGGTGCCGGGCCTCGAGTGGATCCGCATTATGTACGCTTACCCGGAGCGCATCACGGACGAGTTCATTGCCGCCATGAAGCGCAATGAGAAAGTGGTGCCCTACCTTGACCTGCCCATCCAGCACTGCAACGACACCATCCTCAAGAATATGAACCGCCGTTCCAACCGCGCCGAGCTGCTGGAGGTGATTGGCAAGCTGCGCCGCGAGATCCCCGGCATCACCCTGCGCACTACCCTGATCGCAGGCTTCCCCGGGGAGACTGAGGAGCAGTTCGAGGATCTGTGCAATTTCGTCAAGGAAGTAAAGTTCGACCGTCTGGGCTGCTTTGCCTACTCGGCCGAGGAGAACACCGTTGCCGCCAAGATGGACGGCCAGATCGATCAGGAGACCAAGGACAGGCGCGCCGAACTGGTGATGCAGATCCAGACCGGCATCATGGCCCAGAAACAGGCCGAAAAGGTGGGCCAGACCGTGCATGTGCTTTGTGACGGCATCGACGAGGAGAGCGGCCTGTATCTGTGCCGCACCACCGGCGACGCCCCTGAGGTGGACGGCAATGTTTGCGTTTCCAGCGAGGAACCGCTGTATCCCGGCCAGTTCTATGATGTTCTGGTGGACGACAGCGACCTTTACGATCTGTATGGTACTGTTGCAAAATAACAAATTGGAGGAATCTGTATGAATCTGCCCAATAAACTTACCCTGACCCGCATCCTGCTGGTGCCCGTGTTCATGATCTTTGCGTCCCTGACCGGTCTGAGCGGCATCGCGGATGGCTCCTTCCAGCCGATGTATTACCTGATCGCAGGCATCGTCTTTGCTGCCGCCAGCTTTACCGATTTTCTGGACGGCCATCTGGCCCGCAAGTGGAACATGGTGACCGATTTCGGCAAGTTTGCCGACCCGCTGGCCGACAAGCTGCTGACCACCGTGGCCTTCATCTACATGATGCGGGACGGCGTGTGCAGCCCGGTGGTGCTGTGCATCATTCTGGCCCGCGAATTTGCTGTGTCCGGCCTGCGCATGGTGGCCGCCGGCGCCAAGGACGGCAAGGTGATCGCTGCCAACATGTGGGGCAAGGTGAAGACCGTGCTGCAGATGCTGAGCATCATCTTCTACTTCTTTGGCATGGCGATTGCGGCGAATGTGTCCTGGGATGCCACGGTCATGGTTGTGGGAGCCTCGGTGGTGCTGTGCTGGCTGGTGGCTGCCGTGACGGCCATTTCCGGCATCAAGTACCTGTGGGACAACCGCAGCTTCATCAACACCGCAAAATAAAGCGCTTTTTGAAAAAGGGCAGGGAGACCTGCCCTTTTTCAAATTTTCGAGGAAATATTACAAGACGGAAAGGCTTTCCATGAAAAAATTTGCTGATACGGTGCGCCGCCTGCTCTCCATCGTGCTGAACCTGTTCATCGTCTGGGCGGAGCCCATTGCCCTGCCCATGAGCTGGGATTGGGGCAAAGAGCAGATGTTCATTTTCTACACGGAGGATTCCAACATCCTTTCGGCCTGCATCTGCGCCATGGTGGCGGTGGGCCAGCTGGTGTGCATCTTTACCGGCAGGGAACTGCCGCGCTGGCTGCACACCCTCAAGTATATCGCCACCTGCTGCCTGACCATGACCTTTCTCACGGTGGTGTTCGTGCTGGGCCCCATGTATGAGGACGGCAACGGCTGGTACATCATGCTGTGCACCAGCTCCATGCTGTACCATCACCTGCTCAACCCGCTGGCGGCCATCTTCTCCTTTGTGCTGCTGGAGCGCACACCGCGCCTGCCACGCAGTACGGTCAAGTGGGCGCTGCTGCCCACGGTGCTGTATGGCGGCATCATTTTGTGGCTGAACATCCAGCGCGTGGTGGATGGGCCGTATCCCTTTATGAAGGTGTATGACCAGAGCGTGCAGGCGTCGGTGCTGTGGTGCATCGCCATCCTGCTGATGAATTACTTCTATGCATGGCTGCTCTGGAAGCTGAACGGCGGAAAGAAAGAGACAGCTTGACGATTTGAAATACCCTCCGCTCCGCTCTGGGCATAAATAGCGGAAATACTATTTTTTATTAGAGCAATACCGGACAGACTGCGGTCTGTCCGGTATTGCATTTTCACAGAAGAGGCTGCAAAGAAAAACAGCATCTGAAAGTTCCGGCCCTTCCTGTGAAAAAGCAGCTCCGAAAAGCCCGCAGGCTTTTCGGAGCTGCAAATGAAAGATAAATTATCCTCTGAATATGCCCAGAGCAAAGCGGAGGGCATTCTAAATGGTTCTTGTGTTTTTACGCTACGGTGGAATTCTCTTCCAGCCAGTCCAGCACACAGGACTGCAGGGCGTTCAGGTGCGCACGGTTCTCACCGTAGGTGTCGGCATAGGTGCTGTTGGCGTCGTCCAGCTCTTCCTGCGTGGGAGCAAGGCTCTTGGTTTCGGCCACGGCCTGAAGGATCAGGTCCTGCTTTGCCAGATGCTCAAAGTAAGCGTCGGATGCGGCCAGCATGGCATCGGCATCGGTGTAGCCCTGCGTCTGGGCAAAAGCATTCAGATCCATGCCGTAGGCGGTGGCGTACTGGTTGTAGTAGTTCAGGAACATGCGGATGTAATAGCTGGTGATCTCGCTGGGCAGCTCCTTGAAGGTGGAGTTCGACATCAGGTAGTCCACGATGGCGTTCTCATAGTTGGTGGCATACAGCGCATCGTTAAAGTAGCTGCGCAACTGGTCGGTGGTGTGCAGATCATCGCTGATGCCAAAGTTGGAGTCCACCCACTCGTCGGTCAGCTCAGGGGTCACGCTTTCGGAAATGGAGTTCAAGGTCACGCTGAACACGGCTTCCTTGCCGCTGAGGGTGATCGTGTTGCCCTCGGCATCGGTGGAATCGCCGTAGCCGTCCGGGAAGGTGACGGTCACATCAAAGGTATCGCCCACATTGTGCCCGATGATCTGGTCCTCAAAGCCATCGATGAAGGAACCGCTGCCAAGGGTCAGGTCGTAGCCGGTGGCAGTGCCGCCGGTAAAGGCCACGCCGTCCACGGTGCCGGTGTAATCGATGTTGGCAACATCTCCGCTCTGGGCGGCACGGCCGGTAACGGGCTGGGAAGAGGTGTACTGGTTCAGCAGGTTGTCCACCTGTTGCTGCAGTTCATCTTCGGTGGGGGTCAGGTCGTTCTCCTTCAGGGCAATGGAGCCGAAGTCCTCCGGCAGGGTCACATAGTCCAGCGCTTTGATGCCGCTCCAATAGCCGCTTTCGTCCAGACCATCGCTGTAATCAAAGGCCTCGTAGTCGAAGTCGGCAACAGAGCCAAACTGCGAGACGGATGCGGCAGCCGAAGAAGCGCTGTCGGTCTGCTTGTGCTTTGTCAGCATGAAACAGGCAAAAATGACGCACACCGCTGCGGCGATGGCCAGCAGGATGCACAGGAGTTTTTTGGTGTTGTTTTTCAAAAGAAATACCTCCATAAAAATCGGCCTGATGCACAGCAAAAGACCGGTACAGGCAGAACAGATACTCATTTATTATATACGTTCTGACGGCAAAAGGAAAGTTCTTTGCAAAATTTCCACAAATCCTGCGGTGGGTTTGTATCACTTTTGCCCGTCTACAGGCGCAAAAGTGACCAAAACCGGTGGAAATGGGCAGGCGGTTCTGTTACAATAAAAATAAGTGAGCCTTCCCGGGAACATAAGGCCCCTCCCTGAGGGGGCTGTCGAGCGTATGCGAGACTGGAGGAGTTCCGCCTTCTGTCATCGCTGTGCAATGGAGAGGGCGAGGACGGTAAGATATTGGAGGAAATTCAAATGGATTACAATAAAGCTGCTCTGGAAATGCACGAGACCCACAAGGGCAAGGTAGGCATCGTAAGCAAGGTGGAGGTCGCCACCCGCGATGACCTGTCCACCGCCTACACTCCCGGTGTGGCCGAACCCTGCCGCAAGATCAAGGAAAACCCCGACGACGTGTATAAGTACACCTTCAAGGGCAACATGGTGGCTGTCGTTTCCAACGGCACCGCCGTGCTGGGCTTGGGCGATATCGGCCCGGAAGCCGGTCTGCCGGTCATGGAGGGAAAGGCGGTGCTGTTCAAGGAGTTCGGCGGCGTAGACGCCTTCCCCATCTGCATCGATGCCCACGACGCTGCCAGCGTGATTGCAGCCTGCAAGGCCATTGCGCCCACCTTTGGCGGCATCAATCTGGAGGATATCAAGAGCCCCGAGTGCTTTGAGATCGAAGAAACGCTGGAGCGTGAGCTGGACATCCCCGTGTTCCACGATGACCAGCACGGCACTGCTATCGTGGTCACTGCTGCCCTCATCAACGCCCTGCGTGTGGTGGGCAAGAAGATGGAAGATGTGCACATCGTGCTGAACGGCCCCGGTGCTGCCGGTACTGCCATCATCAAGATGCTCATGACCGCCGGTGCAAAGGACATCATTGCAGTGGACCAGTTCGGCACCCTGTACAAGGGCTGCAACAGCGCCGAAGCCCACAAGAACTGGCTGGGTGAGGTGACCAATCCCCGTCAGGTCAAGGGCGGCCTGAAGGAAGCACTGGAAGGTGCCGACGTGTTCATCGGCGTTTCCAAGCCCGGCATCCTGACCACGGAACTGTGCAAGACCATGAACAAGGACGCCATCGTCTTTGCCATGGCCAACCCCACCCCGGAGATCATGCCGGACGAGGCCAAGGCCGGCGGCGTGCGGGTGATGGCCACCGGCCGCAGCGACTTCCCCAATCAGGTCAACAACGTGCTGTGCTTCCCCGGCCTGTTCAAGGGCGCACTCAGCGTCCGTGCCCGGGACATCAACAATGAGATGAAGCTGGCTGCAGCCTACGCCATCGCCGACCTCATCACCGATGCCGACCGCAGCGAGGAGAACATCATCCCCGGCGCGTTCGACCCCCGCGTGGCCGAGGCTGTGGCAAATGCCGTGGCAAAGGCTGCCCGCGAGACCGGCGTTGCCCGTCTGTAAGCGGAGGAAGCGTTTATGAGAACCATTTCCGCACAGGAGATCACCGATACCGTTGCACGGCTGTGCATCGAAGCCAACACCCGCCTGCCGCAGGACGTGCAGGCGGCGCTGGACAAGGCCCGGCAGGAAGAGCCGTGGCCGCTGGCAAAGAGCACTCTCGACCTTTTGTGGTCGAACCTTTCCGCCGCAAAAGAAGAAAACCTGCCCATATGTCAGGATACCGGCATGGCCTGCGTGTTCGTGGAGCTGGGCACCGATGTGCACATCGACGGCAGCTTTGAAGCTGCCATCCATGAGGGCGTGCGCCGGGGTTACACCGACGGCTACCTGCGCAAGAGCATCGTGGCAGACCCTTTGCGCCGGGGCAATACCGGCGACAACACCCCTGCGGCCATCACAGTGCATCTGGTGGACGGCGAGGGCTGCCGCATCACGGTGGCACCCAAGGGCTTTGGCAGCGAGAACATGAGCCAGATCAAAATGCTCAAGCCCGCCGACGGTGTGGAGGGCTTCAAAAAGTTCGTGCTGGACACGGTGAAGCTGGCAGGCTCCAACCCCTGCCCGCCCATCGTGCTGGGCATCGGCGTGGGCGGCAGCTTTGACAAGGTGGCGTATCTGGCAAAGAAGGCCCTGCTGCGTCCGCTGGATGTGCCGAACCCCGACCCCTATTACGCACAGCTGGAGCAGGAGCTGCTTGCCGCCATCAACGAGCTGGGCATCGGCCCGCAGGGCTTTGGCGGCAGGACCACCTGTCTGGGCCTTGCCATTGAGCAGATGCCTACCCATGTGGCGGGCCTGCCTGCGGCGGTGAATGTTTCCTGCCATGTGACCCGCCGTGCAAGCGCGGAACTGTAAGAGTCTCCGCCCTCTCAGGCCGCTTTGCGTCCAGCTCTCCCAAAGGGAGAGCCCTTGGCAAAGACGTAAAGTTTGCGTGGACTGCCAAGGCCTCCCACTTTGGGGGAGGTGGCATCGCGTGAGCGATGACGGAGAGGGCGAGGATGCCAAAGGAGAATTGCTATGGAATACAAAATTACCACTCCCTGCACGGTCGAGGACCTTGCCCCGCTCAAGGCGGGCGACACCGTGCTGCTTTCCGGTGTGGTGTACACCGCCCGCGATCAGGCCCACAGGCGGATGACCGAAGCACTGGAAAAAGGCGAACCGCTGCCCTTTGATCTGACCGGCAGCGCCATCTACTACGTTGGCCCCACGCCGGAACGCCCGGGCCAGGTGATCGGCTCGGCGGGACCCACCACCAG
>OGPA01001717.1_pt1 | contig 17459 bp, 15 predicted proteins | sample 1552841 | NCBI WGS metagenome assembly OGPA01 (sample SAMEA2579916, study PRJEB22360) | human gut metagenome | reverse complement strand
GGGATCTCCTGTCCTGTAAAATATGGTTTCAGCGGAGCCATTCCTGAATTGATCAGGAGAAGACTCTTATCATTATGCGGTACTAAAGAAAAGCTCTTCATCACAAGATGTCCCTTGCTCTCAAAGAACTCCAAAAACATTTTCCTTAATTGGTTTACTCCGTATGGCTGCATACATCATCCTCCTCTTTTGCTCAAAAAGCCTAACTTAAAATATATCATAGCAGTCCACTTTTGTAAAGTGGCTCGACTGAACACCTTCTGTGCATAACTCAACTGAATACCTTCTGTGCATAATGTACGGACTGCATGGCATCTTTTCCATAAAAATCTGCTCCGATCATATCAGCATATTCCTGATTCAGCACAGCTCCTCCTACCATCACCAGGCAATCCGGGGCTTTTTCCCGCAACTGGCGGATTGTCTCTTCCATACTTACAACCGTCGTTGTCATCAGGGCACTCAGGCCAACTAAATGGACATCCTGCTCAAGAACCGTCTCAACTACCTTTTCCGGCGGAACATCTTTTCCGAGATCGATCACATCAAAACTGTAATTTTCCAGCAGGACTTTTACGATATTCTTTCCGATATCGTGGATATCTCCCTTGACTGTCGCAAGGATGACCTTTCCTTTTTTCTCCTGTACTTCCCCGCTCTGATCCATTCTTTCTTTGAGTACTGCAAATGCACTCTTTGCAGACTCTGCACTCATCAGAAGCTGTGGAAGGAATACAGTTCCTTTTTCAAATCCCTCACCTACATTGTTCAGAGCCGGGATCAGTTCTTCATTAATGATATCCAGTGCATCTTTCTGCTCTGCCAGTTCTGCCGTGATCGAACTGGCTTCTTCTTTCAGTCCTCTCTCGATCGCACTCTGCAATGTCATCGTATGCTTTCCGCCTGCTGCCTGTACCGGAGTCGTTCCCGGCTGCTGTGCATACCTTGCAATATATTTCTCACAGTTACTGTCCAGAGCCATCAGGGCATGAAATGCATACCATGCTTTCATCATATCCTCTGAACCCGGATTGATGATTCCCACGCTCAATCCATTCTGCATTGCCATGGTATAGAAAATGGAATTGACGATCGGACGGCTTGGAAATCCGAATGAAATATTAGATACTCCCAGTACCGTGCAGACTCCAACTTCATCCCTGAGCCTTCTCAGTGTCTCCAGCGTGATCTTTGCACCTTCCGGTTCAGAACTAATGGTCATTGCCAGTGCGTCAATGACGATATCTTTCTTTTCGATCCCATACTTTGCCGCTTCTGCAATGATCTTCTTTGCAACCTGCACTCTTCCCTCGGCATCTGCCGGGATTCCGTTCTCATCCAGTGCAAGTCCGATCACGACTCCTCCGTATTTCTGGATCAGTGGAAATACTTTGTCCATAGACTCCTGCTTTCCGCTGACAGAATTGACCATCGCCTTTCCATTATAAATCCTTAACGCACCCTCCATCGCTTCCACATCAACGGTATCAATCTGAAGCGGAAGACTTGTAACGCTCTGAAGTTCCTGCACCACTTCTTTCATCAGTGCCGGTTCATCAATATCCGGGAGTCCCACATTCACATCCAGAATATGTGCCCCGTTATCCTGCTGGGTAATCCCCTCTCTTAAGATATAATCCAAGTCATGCTCTTTCAGTGCCTGCTTAAACCGCTTCTTTCCGGTCGGATTGATACGCTCACCGATGATCTTTGATCCCGTACCGAGAAAGACACTCTGTCCATAGGACGATACCATGGTAAAGTTCTTTTTTTCTACCGGCTTTATCGGGATCATACGGCAGGCATCTGCCATCGCTTTGATATGATCCGGCGTCGTTCCGCAGCATCCACCGATGACAACAGCTCCCATTTCCACAATTTTCTTCATGACTTCCGCGAACTCTTCCGGTGAAACATCATAATAAGTCTGCCCGTTCTTCTGCTTCGGAAGTCCTGCATTTGGCTTTACAATAACAGGCAGGGAAGAATATTTTGTGATCTGTTCCAGAATTGGAATCATCTGTTCTGGTCCCATTCCGCAGTTGATCCCGAATGCGTCCACCCGCAGTCCTTCCAGCAATGCCACTACTGATGGCACATCCGCACCTGTCAGAAGCTTTCCTCTTTCATCAAAGATCGTGGTCGCAAAAACAGGAAGCGACGTATTTTCTTTTGCTGCAAGAACCGCAGCCTTCAGTTCATACGTATCGCTCATCGTCTCGATATGGATCAGGTCAGCTCCTGCTTTTTCTCCATAGATCATCACTTCTTTATAAGCTTCATAAGCAGTCTCAAAATCCAAATCTCCCATTGGTTTCAAGAGCTTTCCGGTCGGACCGATATCCAGTGCAGTATAGATTCTCCGTCCATTTCCCGCCTGTTCTGCTGCAGCCTTTACATGGCCGACTGCAGCATTGACAATCTCTTCCAGAGAATATGCATCATCATGAAACTTTAATGCGTTTGCACCAAACGTATTCGTCAGTACAATGTCACTTCCAGCTTCAATATATTTTCTGTGGATCTCACGGATTTCTTCCGCGTGCAGCAGATTCCATGTCTCCGGGAGTTCTCCCGGCTGCAGTCCACGCTCCTGTAACAGCGTTCCCATTCCTCCGTCAAAATATAATAACTCTTTTCCCAGCCGTTCTCGTAACATCTGTCTTTATCCTTCCTGCCTTTTCTTTGTATCTGTTCCCGGCTTCGCCTTTCGGCTGCCTTCATATCCTTTTACTTTTGTTGCCTTACCTGCGGTATGCACAGTCCTTTTTTCCACAGGCTTCACAGCCTGAGATCGGGCATCTTTCTTTCTCTGTGCTGATCCCTATGATCGCAGTCACAGACTTCGTCGGACTCATCATATAGCTGTCTGTCATCGTAAGACCAATCTTCTTTGCACAATCCAACATCCTCATGATCGGCTCCTGGAACTCGATCGGGAAGTCCCCATATCCAGGGCTGAACCTTGGCCGAAGATACAATCCACTTTTTTCCAGCTCTGTGCTGATCTTTTTCTGCTGTTCATCACAATACTCTTCCAGCTCTGCAGCAGCACATGCCTGGAGTACAACCGCCCTTGCCATATCGGTAAGAGATACCCGGCGGATCAGCCTGTCCGCCCCGGCTCCCAGTGTCGCCCCAAACAGAACAACCTGTCCGCATCCTTTGAGGTTTCTCAACAGACTTTTACTCTGTATTTCCATTGTCCCGACCCGCAATAAGCCATCCACACTATGATCCAAATCAAAAATGCGGTAGACGAATCTCGGACTTGCTTCCCTGTTCAGATCGTCAAAAGACGCTTCGATCAGTTCATAAGTCCTTTCGTCTGCCGCATTTCGTCCGAACCCCAGATAGCGAATTGCCTCACGTCTCTTTTTGTCCATCTCACTCATCTGGTATTTCACTTTCTTAACACTTAATGATTTCAGAAATATTGCTCATGATCTTGGTTGCGACTTCCGGTTTGTTCATAGAATAAATATGGATATTTTTTACTCCATTTGCCAGAAGATCAATGATCTGATCCGTTGCATAAGCAATTCCCGCCTGCATCATTGCTTCCGGTGAACTTCCGAAACGGTCAAGCAATGCAAGAAATCTTCTTGGAAATACAGTTCCTGAAAGCTCCTGGCTTCTCTTCATCTGAGCCGCACTTGTGATCGGCATGATTCCCGGGAGAACCGGGACTGTGATCCCGGCTTCCCTGATCCTGTAAAGGAAATTATAATGGATATCATTGTCGAAGAACATCTGCGTTGTAAGGAAATCAACACCGCAGTCCACTTTCTGTTTTAAAAAGCGGATATCATCTTCCTTATGCTCATTCTCCACATGACCTTCCGGATAGCACGCTGCACCGATACAGAAATCTCCCTGTTTTCGGATCTCCTCCACCAGCTCATATGCATAATGGAAACGGTCTCCATCCGGGAACTTCATTCCCTCCGGGATGTCTCCACGCAGAGCAAGAATATTCTCTATGCCAAGCTCCTTTAAATTCCGGATCACCTCACGCACTTCTTCTTTTGTGGAAGAAGCACAGGTCAGATGTGCAAGACTGAGTACGTGCAGATCGTCCTTGATATGGGATGCGATCTTCGCTGTATTCTTACTTGTACCTCCACCGGCTCCGTACGTCACACTGATGTAAGATGGATCCAGCTTTGCGATCTCATCCGTCGCACGCTGCACATTTGCAAACCCCGCATCCGTCTTCGGTGGGAACACCTCAAAAGATATATTTATTCTGTCTTCATTCAATCTGTCAATGATCTTCATCTGGTTGTAAACTCCTTTTATTCTCCTATCAGGCTCTTGTAAAGCTCTTCATACTGTCGTGCAGAATTCTGCCATGAGAAGTCCTGGCTCATTGCACGTTCTACGATCTTATTCCAGTCTCTCTTTTTATCATAGTAAATCCGCTCTGCATAACGGACTGTATTCAACATCTCATGTGCATTATAATTCGTGAAACTGAAACCTGTTCCTGTCTTTTCAAACTCATTATAAGGCTCAACAGTATCTTTCAGTCCTCCTGTCTCTCTGACGATCGGCAGTGTACCATAACGCAGACTCATCAGCTGGCTCAGTCCACATGGTTCAAATAAAGACGGCATCAGAAATGCATCACATCCTGCATAGAACCGGTGGGAAAGATCATCCGAATAGAAAATATTCGCAGAAACCTTTCCTGAATACTTCCATGCAAAGTGGCGGAACATATTCTCATACTTCGGGTCTCCCGTACCAAGCACTGCGATCTGTACCGCATCCTGGCACATCTCATCCATCATATAATCGATCAGGTCAAATCCCTTCTGGTCTGTCAGACGGGATACAATTCCGATCAGCATCACATGGCTGTCCTGATCCAGTCCCAGTTCTTCCTGTAATGCCATCTTATTTGCCGGCTTGTTCCGCCTGAAATTGCTAATATTAAAGTTCTTTGCAAGACGGTAGTCTGTATCCGGATTCCAGTCATTATAATCCAGTCCGTTGACAATTCCCCACAGGTCATTGGCTCTGGCATTCATCAGGCCTTCCAGTCCCTCACCATAGAAAGAGGTCTTGATCTCTTCTGCATAGCTGCGGCTTACCGTTGTCACTTTATCTGCGTAAACGATACCGCCTTTCAGAAGGTTTGCATCCTTATATGCCTCCATTTTATCCGGTGCAAAATAATAATCCGGCAACCCTGTAATTTTCTGTACTGCTTTTGTATCCCATACCCCCTGGAACTTCAGATTATGTATCGTCATGACCGTCTTGATGCCTCTGTAGTACTCTCCAAGGTATCTGAAATTGTCCAGATAAACCGGAATCAGACCGGTCTGCCAGTCATGACAGTGGATCAGCTCCGGCCGGAACCCGATCACCGGAAGGATACTCAGTACTGCCTTTGAGAAGAATGCAAACTTCTCGATATTCCACTTCGGATCGCCATCATACGGTGCAAATCCCGAAAAATAATGCTCATTATCAATAAAGTAAAACGTCACACCGTCGTGTACCAGTCTGAAAATCCCCACATACTGGCTCTGTCCGGCAATATCCATGTAAAAGTTTGTAATATACTCCAGCTTTTCTTTCCATTCCTGCTTCATGCACATATATTTCGGAATGACAACCCGTACATCATACTTCTCCTTATCAAAATCCTTCGGGAGCGATCCCACAACATCTGCAAGGCCTCCGGTCTTAATAAAAGGAACACATTCTGAAGAAGCAAATAAAATATTTTTCATATTACTATCCTCCGTTTTTCGCTTACGCCGCATTTTCCGACGATGAATTACAAATATTATACCGCATTTTTTCTGTAATGCAAAGTATTTTCCAGTATTTATCCCCTATTTTCCATGCTTATATTCCAGTTGGATCGTATCCGCGATCAATGCGATAAATTCCGAATTTGTAGGTTTTCCTTTTCCTGTACTGACTGTATAACCGAACAGTTCATCCAGTGTATCTAATTTTCCACGGCTCCATGCCACCTCGATAGCATGCCGGATTGCCCGTTCGACCCGGCTTGATGTCGTCTGATATTTTTTAGCAACGGTAGGATAGAGAATCTTCGTGATCGCATTCAGGACATCCATGTCTTCCACTGCCATCATGATCGCATCCCGCAGATAATGATATCCTTTGATATGTGCCGGAATCCCGATCTCATGCAGCATATTGGTCACTCTGTTCTCCAGATTTTCTCCTCCCGGAGTCTGCCCGGTCACCAGTTCCTCCGGTCTGCGTTCTGTTCCGTGAGTCATTTTTCTTACGAATTTGATCCGTTCCAACAACATTCTGTTATTAAACGGTTTCATAATATAGTAATTTGCACCTTTATTAAAAGCATCTTCTGTAATCTTTTCCTGTCCCACCGCTGTAATAACAATAAAATATGGACGTTTACTGACACTTTTATCCTGATTGATCTGATCCATGACAGTCAGTCCGTCCATTTTCGGCATAATCAGGTCGAGAAGAACCACATCAGGATTTTTTTCTTTAATGATCCGACACATCTCCTCACCATTTTTCGCCTTTCCGACCAGATCCAGTTCCTGATCCGTCCCGATCACCTTTTCCAGCAGATCTAAGATTTTCTGATTATCGTCAGCGATGGCAACACTCAAATGATTCATTCTCTTCTCCCCTTCAGGTCATGAGAACTTCTTTTGAAAACGCCACTCGCTTATTATATTCCCCTGCGCCTTGCAGAATCAAGCAGATTTTGTAGCAGTAATTCGACAGCGTTCTCGACGATTCTCGTCATTTCAACTGTTCCAGCATTGTTTCCGCAAAAATGCCGTAACCTTTTGTCGAATCCATAACAAATACGTGCGTCACCGCCCCGATCAGTTTTCCGTTCTGAAGGATCGGACTGCCGCTCATCCCCTGAATGATTCCTCCGGTTTTTTCAAGCAGTTCTTCATCCGTCACCCGGATCATCATTCCTTTATTGATCTCTGCAGTTTCCTGATCCACCTTCATCACTTCAATGTCAAATTCCCTGATTTCATCTTCCAGAAAACACCTCATCTTTGCCGGTCCTGTCACGATTTCCTCTTTTGCCGCAGTTTCAACCAGTTCTTTTTTTCCAAAAAGCTCCTCGGTTTTATCCAGTCTGCCATAAATCCCTGCATCGGTATTTTTTTCGATCGTTCCAAGCAGATTATAGCGGTTATAGACGATCATTCCTTCCATTGTTCCCGGATTTCCACTGCTTCCTTTTACCACATTCTGAATCGTTGTCCTGTAAAGCTTTCCTCCGGAAATTTCCATCAGTCCATTTGTATCCGTATCATGAATCCCATGTCCCAAAGCTCCGAACTCATTCTGTTCTGTCAGAAATGTAACCGTTCCAAGACCCTGTACATTATCCCTCACCCAGATTCCCAGCTTATATTCACCGGCCGCGGTCTCCACTGCCTGCAGAGCGATCTTTACCAGTTTTCCCCCTCTCCTTACTGTCAGTTCCACCTTCTCACCGGAAAGCTTTTCCAGTTCTTTCAGCAGTTCTTTTTTTCCACAAATTTCTTTCTGATTGACTGCTTTGATATAGTCTCCGCTTTTCACCATTCCCTGTGCCGGTTCGTACATTTTCCCATCGATTCCTTTTATCTGCTGCGTATCAAGAATCAGTACTCCGTCCGTTTCCATATAAATTCCTGCCGGCATACCTCCCACAGATACTTTTTTCGTCTGCACTGCTTTCGTCTGTGCCTGGGTTTCCCTGCTTTCCGGGAAATATTCTGCCGCCGCACTTCCGACGGAAAAGCCCAGTCCCACAGCCAGAAGAAAACTGCACACCACAGTCATCCATCTGGAAAGTTTCTTTTTTATCGTCTGGTTTTTTAATTTTTTATCCCACATAAGATCACACCTCTTTCGCCAACAAAAAACGGATACATCTTCTGTATCCGCTTTTAGTATGTGATCCTGTCGTGCTTTTCACACTGGGATTATCTTTCACACTTTGCCAATTCTTTCAATTCTTTTGCACTTTCCATGACACGCTCCGTCACATTCGCTCCACCGAGAAGTCTTGCCAGTTCTTCCACGGATGCAGCTTCATCCAGCATCTCAACATCTGTCCGCACTGATGTTCCTTCTGCTTTTTTTCTGATCAGGAAATGGTGATCTGCAGTAGCTGCGATCTGCGGCAGGTGAGTAATACAGATGACCTGTCTGCTCTTTCCGATCAGTCGGAGACGATCTCCCACTTTTCCTGCCGTAATGCCGGATATTCCTGTGTCGATCTCATCAAAGATCAGTGTCGGTGTATCTTCTTCATCTGCAAGTACTGTCTTCACCGCCAGCATCACACGCGAAATCTCACCGCCAGATGCCACACTTCCCAATGGTTTCAACGGTTCTCCCGGATTCACTGAAAGATAAAATTCTGCCTCATCCTTTCCATTTGAACTGTATTTTTCTGCCTCAGAAATCCGGATCTCAAATCTCGAATCAAGAAAATTCAGTTCTTTCATCTGACCACAGATCTCTTCTGCGAACTTTTTAGCCGAACGCTGCCGAACCTGACTCAGCTTTTCCGCCATCTTTTTCATTGCGTTAAAAGCATCCTGCTGTTCTTGTTCCAGATTCTGCATGAATGTATCATAATCTGCCAGTTCCTGTAGTCTTTGCTTTTTTTCATCACAATATGCAAGAACTGCTTCAATAGATCTTCCATATTTTGCCTTTAAATGATTTAAAAGATTCAGACGATCTTCTGTCTCACGGAATTCTTCCTCTGAAAACTCAAAACTTTTTGCATATTCCGATAACTCCCGGTTAAAATCATTCAACAGTCCATCAAGCTGTGTAAGCTGCTCATACAGTCTGCTCCCCTCTTCATCAAAATCTGCTGCCTCCTGAAGGCTTCGGATTCCACGGCTGATGAGATCACTTGCATTCCCGGAAGCGGCCTCCCCTGTATAATGGTATGTCTCAGCTACTGCTTCTGTCACTTTCCTGCTCTCTGTCATTTTCCGGTAAAGTTCTTCCAGCTCTTCATCTTCTCCCACAACCAGTCCGGCTTCTTCAATCTCCTGTGCTTCAAATTCAGCAAGGGAGAGTTCTCTCCTCCTGGTTTCCTCATCCATGGTCAGTCTTTCAGTCCTCTTTTTCAGTTCATTCCATCTGCGGTACATTTCAGCCATCTTTTTCTTTAAAGGAACGATCTTTTCTTTTCCATACAGATCCAGAAGCGTCAGGTGATTTTTTTTGTGGAGCAGTGTCTGATTATCTCTTTGTCCATGGATATCGATCAGCATACTTGCAACATCTTTCAATATCCCGGTATTCACAGTCTCTCCGTTGATCTTGCTGATACTGCGACCTTCCATCAGCCGCCTGCTCAGGGTCAGAAACCCGTCTTCAGGATACAGGTTCATCTCTTCCAGATGCTTTTTGATCTGTTCATCTTCGATCTTAAAAGTCAGTTCCACAAGTCCGCTCTTTGTCCCGTTTCTGAGCATATCAGGACTGTACTTTCCGCCAAGAGCAAGATGGACTGAACCCAGCAGGAGAGACTTTCCTGCTCCTGTCTCTCCTGTCAGTATATTCAGTCCCTCACCAAACTCCACTTCCGTCTCATCGATCAATGCCAGATTTTTTACATACAGATTCTGTAACATATTCAACACCTAATCCTTCTTGGACACAATCTTTCTGATCTTGTCCATGACTGTCACTGTATCTTCTACTGTACGGATTGCACACATAATCGTATCATCGCCGGCAATGCAGCCCACCACTTCATTCCATTTCATTGCATCCACCGCAACTGCAACTGCCATTGCCATTCCGGATACCGTCTTGATGACGAGAATATTCTGTGCCATATCCATTGACATATATCCGTCTCTTAGTACCCGGATATATTTTTCGCTCATTCCATCTTCATCCTGACGATGGATCACGTATTTCTGCTTTCCTCCGTTGAGTGACACTTTCGTCAGCTTCAGATCCCGGATATCTCTCGATACCGTTGCCTGAGTCACCTTGAAGCCGGCATTATTAAGATATTCTGCCAGTTCCTCCTGCGTCTCAATGTCGTATTGGCTGATAAGTTCAATAATCTTTGCATGTCGGCTTACTTTCATTTCTTAATTTCCTTTCATTTTTTCACGCATCGTCTTCATGAAGCTTTCTTTGCTCAGTTTAATAAGCTTTGCCGTCTCCTCCGCTCTCCTGATACAGACGCGGTCTCCCGATACCAGCTTTCTCCGGACTGCACCGTCATAACACAAGGCTACTTCCTCCTGTCTGCCGTATCTTCCCGGACAGACTTCCACCTCGATCACATCTTCTGCCGAAAGCACTACACTGCTTGTATTCAACGCATGGGAGCAGATCGGAGTAATGACGATAATACTTGCCGTTGGTTCTACAACAGGACCTCCCGCTGAAAGATTATATCCGGTACTTCCGGTGGGAGTCGAAATAATTACTCCGTCTGCAAGATAAGTATTCAAAAGCGTTCCATTGACATAGACATTAAACTGTACGATCCTGATATTTCCTTCCCTCGTCAGCACAATATCATTCACCGCAAGATCTCTTTTTTCATCTCCCGCCACACCTTCCAGCATCATCCGCAGTTCGATCGCTGCGTGTTCTTCTCCGCACAGTCTGTCGATGGCATACTGATAATCCTTCAATTCTACTTCTGCAAGATATCCCAGTGTCCCGAGGTTGATCCCAAGCAAAGGGAGTTCTTCACCTTCCAGATCCCGGATTGCACGGATCAGCGTTCCGTCGCCTCCGAGTACCAGTCCACATTCCACGTCGGACGGCACTGTCCCCGGAAGGATATGACCCTCTTCATCCTTTTTTGCAAGTGTCCATTTCTTTCCTTTCTGCTCAATATAATTGCAGATTTTATCCGTAACCGCATAGTCTTTATCTTTTAATATATTCGTTATGATATAAAATGAATCCATGCTTTATCCCCACTTATTTTGCCAACGTATCGAATGCACTGTCCACGACCGTCTCCAGATTCTGTGCCAGGATCTTTCCCGGAAGTTCCTGCGTCTTCTTCAGATGCACCAAATATTCAATATTTCCCTCCGGTCCTTTGATCGGTGAAAATTCAATCTCAAGAATATCAAATCCGATAGACGCTGCATAGGAAGTCACTTTTTCGATTACTTCATGGTGCGTGCTTTTTTCTCTCACGACTCCTTTTTTCCCGACCTTTTCACGCCCTGCTTCAAACTGTGGTTTAATCAGAGCTACGATTTCTCCGTCTTCTGTCAGATAATCCCGGATCGGCCCTAACACTTTTGTCAGCGAAATGAAGGAGACATCAATGGAGGAAAAGTCCACCGGTTCTCCGATATCTTCCGGTGTCACATAGCGGATATTGGTCTTTTCCATGCAGACTACCCTTGGATCCTGACGCAGTTTCCAGTCCAACTGCCCCCGTCCGACATCGATTGCAAACACCTTTACAGCTCCGTTCTGCAGCATACAGTCCGTAAAACCGCCAGTAGAAGATCCCACATCCGTACAGACTTTTCCTTCTACACTGACATCAAAATTTTTAATTGCTTTCTCCAGCTTCAGACCGCCTCTGCTGACATACGGCATGACATGCCCTCTCACTTCAATCTTTACATCTTCCGGGAAAGTGGTTCCTGCCTTGTCCTCTCTCTGATCTTCTACGAATACATTTCCAGACATAATGATCGCTTTTGCCTTTTCCCTGGACTCTGCAAGATTCCTTTTTACAAGTAATACATCTAAACGTTCTTTCATTTTTAATCTTCCTTTATCATCAGATAATCTTCTTTTATCTGTGCCACAATGGTCTCCTGATCCAGTCCCACTTCTTTTCGCAGGACTTCTACATTTCCATGCTCCACATAATCATCGGAAATTCCGATCGTCCGTACCCGGGTCTTCTCACCACTCTGCATCACGTACTGGACAACCTGCTCACCGAAACCACCCGCCAGCACATTTTCCTCAATCGTCACGATCAGTTGATGATCCCTGCAAAGATCACGGATCATCTCTGTATCCAGCGGCTTTGCAAATCTTGCATTGATCAGGCTGCAACGATATCCTGCTTCTTTCATTGCCTTCCATACAGACTCTCCCAGTTCTGACATATGTCCTATGAAAAGGATCGCAATCCCGCTTTCACGGCAGATCACTTCACTTTTTCCATAAAGAATCGGGGTACGGAACTCTTTCAGCCCCTCATAAGCCTCTCCTCTTGGATACCGCAATGCAACCGGATACGGAAAATCAACAGCAAAACGGACCATATCTGCCATTTCCCATCGGTTCTTTGGTGACATAACCGTCAGATTCGGAATCTCCAGAAGAAATGACAGGTCAAATACTCCCTGATGCGTCTCTCCGTCACTGCCTACAAGTCCGGCACGATCCACGGCTATAAAAACCGGCAGATTCTGAAGACAGACATCATGGATCGTCTGGTCAAAAGCTCTTTGCAGGAAAGAGGAATATACCGCAAAGACCGGTTTCATCCCGCCTGCTGCCAGTCCTGCCGCAAAGGTCATCGCATGCTCCTCTGCAATACCGACATCAAAAAATCTCTGCGGGAACATCTTTGCAAATCTTGCCAGTCCCGTCCCGTCTGCCATCGCCGCAGTAATTGCTACTACTTTTTCATCCTGCTTTCCGATATCTGCAAGTACTTTTGAAAATACATCTGTATAAGAATCTGTCGCCTTTTTCCCTACCGCTGTTCCACTTGGGATATCAAATGGTCCTGTCCCATGAAACCTGGACGGATTTTCCTCAGCCGGTACATATCCTTTTCCCTTTTTCGTCATCACATGAACCAGCACCGCATGGTCAACCCGCTTCGCCTCATTTAAGATCCTTGTCAGCTTATGGATATCATGTCCGTCTACCGGGCCTAAATACGTGATCCCCATATCTTCAAAAAACATCCCCGGAACAAACAACTGCTTGATCCCGCTTTTTGTCCTTTTCATATGGTAAATGATCCGATCTCCCTTTCCTGGGATCTTTTTCAGCGTATCTTCCACACCTTTCTTCAGCCCTGTATAAGCCTGTGCCGTACGCAGTCCATTGAGATACTGGGACATTCCTCCCACATTTTCAGAAATGGACATATTATTATCGTTGAGGACAATGATAAAATTACTTTTCAGTCTGCTTGCATTGTTCAGTGCCTCGTATGCCATTCCTCCGGTCATAGAACCGTCTCCGATGATCGAAACCACACTGTGGGTTCCGCCCTGAAGTTCTCTTGCCGCCACATATCCAAGTCCTGCGGAAATAGAAGTAGAACTATGCCCTGTATCAAAGGCATCACATTCGCTCTCTTTTCTTTTTGGAAATCCACTCATTCCCCCGTATTTTCTCAGTTCATCAAACCCTGCTTTTCTCCCCGTCAGCAACTTATGCGTGTAAGCCTGATGTCCTACGTCCCAGATCAGCTTATCCTGTGGAAGATCAAAGACAAGATGAAGTGCCATCGTCAGTTCCACAACCCCCAGATTCGATGCCAGGTGACCTCCGGTCACACTGATCTTCTCGATCAGAAACTGTCGGATCTCATCTGCAAGCATAGTAAGTTCCTCGGGACTGAGATTTTTTATATCATTTTCCTTATGGATCTTCTCAAGTACCATCAGGATTCCTCCTTTTATTTTTCCCTGTATACCAGAGATTTTAGTAATTCTTCAAGGAAATCATCCTTTGCCGGGAACTTCCGCAGCAGATCCACCGCCTCCTGCGTCAACCGTTCCACATCCTCATGTGCCTTTTCAATCCCTTTCCAGGTCACATACGTCGTTTTTTCGTTCTTTTCATCACTGTGAACCGGCTTTCCAAGCAGTTCCGTCGTACTGGTCACATCCAGAATGTCATCCTGGATCTGGAATGCCAACCCGGTCTTTCCTGCGATCTGCTCCATCCTGCTGACCTGCCCTTCCTCTGCACCTGCAAGAACTGCACCTGCCATCATAGAAGCCTCGATCAATGCACTGGTCTTCAGCCTGTAAATAAAATCCAGTACTTCGCCTGATACAGCTTTTCCTGATTCCTGCACATCCACGACCTGTCCACCGATCATTCCGTAAATTCCTGCCTTATCCGCAAGGATCTTCAATGCTTTTCCAATCCTTAAAGCATGCTCCGACTCCTCTTCAAAAGCCCGGCAGGCAGTCTCAAATGCATAATTAAGCAACGCGTCTCCTGCAAGGATTCCCATATCTTCACCGTATACAATATGCGTTGTCTTTCTTCCGCGTCTGTATTCATCATTATCCATTGCCGGCAGATCATCATGCACCAGGGAATACGTGTGGATCATCTCAATGGCAGCCATAAACGGTTCGATTGCAGCTCCTTCTCCGCCAAACAGTCTGTAACTCTCCCACATCAGCATGGGACGGAGACGCTTTCCACCTGCCATCAGACTATACTCCATGGCCTCCATGATCGTCCTCTGATATCCTTTTTTTTCAGGAAGATACTTTTTCAGGATCTTTTCTATTTTTTCTACTCTGTCCGTATACTCTTCTTTAAAATTCATGCTTTTCTCCATTCTCATCCAGTACAAGAATCTTCTTTTCCACTTCATTGATCGTCTGGTTGCATCTCCGGATCAGCTTCATTCCCTGATCGTACAACCCAAACGCCTCCTCCAGTGAAACATCCTCTCCTTCCAAAGTACCGATTACCTGATCCAGCCGGTCAAACATTTCTTCCAAATTTTCCTTTTTCTCTGTCCCCATCTTATGTCTCCTCTTTCTCAACGCCGGTCACTTCTGCCCGGATCCGTCCATCCGTCACATAGACCGTGATCTGTTCTCCCTGCTTTACATTACTGACTGTCCTGACATTTGCCCCCGAACTGTTCTCCACATAAGCATATCCCTGACTGAGCTTTTCAAGAGGAGATAATCCTTTCAGTCGTTCTGCCATAAGTCCCAGACGGTATTTTTCCTGCTCCAGTCTCCGCATCATTTCTCTTCTCAGCCGGTTCTCAGCATCTGCGGCGAACTGTCGCTGCTCATTTAACCGCTGCTGCGGATGATACGCCCGCATCCTGAGCGAATACTGCTCCAGTTTCTGTCTCTTCCGTTCCAGTATTAACTGCATAAAATGCAGCAACTTCTCTTCCCGCAGCTTCAGATTCTTTTTCATCTCCATGAAATCATACACCGCCAGTTCTGCGGCAGCAGAAGGAGTCGGTGCCCGCAGATCCGCCACAAAATCAATAATCGTTGTATCGGTCTCATGTCCTACCGCTGAAATCACCGGAACAGAACAGTCAAATACTGCCCTTGCGACTGCCTCTTCATTAAATGCCCAGAGATCTTCCATGCTTCCTCCGCCACGGCCCACGATCATGACATCCACCTTTTCTGCTTCCAGCGCATGGATTCCCTTTACAATACTCTCAGCAGCACCTTCGCCCTGTACCAGTGCCGGATACAGGATGATCTGCACAAAAGGATTCCTCCGCTTCGTAATATTGATGATGTCTCTGACTGCCGCCCCGGTCGGTGCAGTCACAACTCCAAGCCGCCGGATATACTTTGGGATCTTCTGCTTGTACTCCGGTGCAAACATTCCCATTTCCTGCAGTTCTTTCTTCAAAAGTTCAAAGCGTTCATACAGAAGTCCTACACCGTCCCGCACGATTTTTCTTGCATACAACTGGTATTTTCCATCTCTTGCATAGACATCCACCACACCGAATACAATGATCTGCTGACCTTCCTCCATACGAAAAGAAAGCCCTGACCTTGAGCCTGCGAACATGACGCAGGCAATCGTGCCGGACTCGTCTTTCAATGAAAAATATATATGCCCTGATGTATGGTATTTCAGATTCGATACCTCACCCTTTACATAGATCCGGTTCAGCATGAAATCCTGGGCGAACATATTCTTAATATAAGAATTGACCTGTCTCACCGTATAGACATTCTTCATCCTGATATCTCCGTTCTGCATATACTGACTTACTTCGTCTCATCCCCGTCTGCAGAGCGTGCGATCTTTCCAAGTACCCCGTTGATAAAGGACGGACTGTCTCCACCGCTGAATCTCTTCGCCAGCTCTACTGCCTCATTGATGGCAACTCCGACCGGTACTTCCTCGTCCCACTTCATCTCATAGACAGCAAGTCTTAAAATGGCAAGATCTACCTTGTTCATCCGGGTAGTCTTCCATCCTTTTGCATACTGGTTGATCAGTTCATCAATCTCTGCAATATGCCCTGCAACCGCCTCATATTTTTCCTGGATATAATCTTTATCTTTATCTGCCGCATTCTCAAGCGTCATGAAATAGTATTTCAGATGCTCCTGCATATCCTCTTCCTGGTTAAATTCTTCCTGAAATAACAGCTTGAAAATATGCTCGCGAAGTTCTGTTCTAATCATATTGATTCCTTTCCTTTGTAAACCTACTCCTGATTCTCCATCTCTACGCCGGCCACTTTGATATTCACGTCTGCAACTTCAAGTCCTGTCATGTTCTCGATCGCATTCTTAACCTTTTCCTGCACTTTTCCTGATACTTCTACTACACTGTAGTTATACTTCAGATTCAGGGTCAGGGAAACGGTAACCACGCCTTCCAGCACATCTACTTTAACTCCCTTGGAAAGATTCTTCATCCCGAGTCTGCTGATCAGCTCATTCGTGATATTGCCCGCCATGGAGGCTACGCCTTCCACTTCTGTAGCTGCCAGGGCTGCAATGATCGCAACAACTTCATCTGCAATCTTTACTTCTCCCTTTCCTGCGTCATTCTGTATCGTATAAATATTTCTTTCGTCCTTTGCCATGTTCAAAACCTCCTGCATTGTCTGATTCTTTTTCCATTATAACAAATATCGTTCCGTTTGCAAAGAGGAATTATGACCGCCCGAACTCTGACAGGATCAGTCCTTTGTTTCTTTCCTCTGTCATACGGATACTCCATTCATGTGCAAAAAGCAGCAATGGACGGTCCTTCAGATCCTTGATCTTCTTCATATCTGAAGTTCCGCTTAAGTGATCCATATCCACATCTTCGTTTTCAATCCAGCGGATATACTCGTATGGCAGATTCTCCAGCCGGATCTCCACATTATACTCGTTGTTCAGACGGTATTTCAGCACATCAAACTGAAGCACACCGACAACTCCGACAATGATTTCTTCCATTCCGGTATTATATTCCTGAAAGATTTGGATCGCACCCTCCTGTGCGATCTGGTTGATTCCCTTGACAAACTGCTTTCTTTTCATCGTATCGACCTGACGCACACGTGCGAAATGCTCCGGTGCAAATGTCGGGATTCCCTCATAAGCGAATTTTTCCTTTGAAGTCGTAAGGGTATCTCCGATCGAAAAGATTCCCGGATCAAAAACCCCGATGATATCTCCACCATAAGCTTTGGTGATCATCTTCCGTTCACTCGCCATCATCTGCTGCGGCTGGGA
>OGPA01001711.1_pt1 | contig 17502 bp, 15 predicted proteins | sample 1552841 | NCBI WGS metagenome assembly OGPA01 (sample SAMEA2579916, study PRJEB22360) | human gut metagenome | reverse complement strand
GCTCTTGGTGGAAAAGCAGAGGTGATCTAATGCTAGAGACACTCCGTAATGCATTTAAGATTAAAGATATTCGCAAAAAGATTATTTTTACATTTTTGATGTTAATCGTCATCAGAATCGGAAGCTGTCTTCCGATTCCTGGTGTTGACAGTGATGTATTTGCGAACTGGTTTGCAAGCCAGACCGCAGATGGAATGGGATTCTTTGATGCAATCACGGGAGGTTCTTTCTACAGAATGTCTATCTTTGCATTGAACATTACCCCGTACATCACGTCATCCATCATAATGCAGCTTCTTACAATCGCGATTCCAAAGTTGGAAGAAATGCAGCGTGACGGAGAGGAAGGTCGTAAAAAGATCGCAGAGATCACCAGATATCTGACGGTTGCTTTAGCACTCATCGAGGCGGTTGCAATGACAATCGGCTTCAGAAGAGGCGGTTATCTGGAATTCAGCAGTGGATACCAGGGTGTTCTTGATATTATCATGGTTATCTTCACATTGACGGCGGGATCTGCTGTTCTTATGTGGATTGGTGAGAGAATCACGGAGAAGGGCGTTGGAAACGGTATTTCCATCGTACTTACTATCAACATTATCTCCCGTATGCCGGATGATATTAAGACGCTGTATGATCAGTTTATTTCAGGTAAGAATGTACCGAAAGCAATTCTTGCGGCTGTTATCATTCTTGCAATCATTGTTGGAATGGTACTGTTTGTTGTATACTTACAGGGCGGCGAGAGAAGAATTCCGGTACAGTATTCCAAGAAGATCCAGGGAAGAAAGCAGGTTGGCGGTCAGTCAACATACATTCCTCTCAAGGTAAACACCGGTGGTGTTATCCCGGTTATCTTTGCACAGTCACTGTTGCAGACGCCGGTAATCATTGCCAGTCTTCTTGGCAAAGGAAATGGAACAGGTATTGGGAGCAAGATCTTAAGAGGTATGTCACAGTCAAATTGGTGTAATCCAAGCGAGCCGATTTATTCGATCGGACTGGTTGTATACATCGTATTGATCATTGCGTTTGCATATTTCTATACATCGATTACGTTTAATCCGTTGGAGATTGCAAACAACATGAAAAAAGCAGGCGGATTTATTCCGGGTATTCGTCCGGGTAAGCCGACCAGTGATTACCTGAACCGAATCCTGAATTATATTGTCTTTATAGGTGCGGTTGCACTCGCGTTCATCGCGTTTGTTCCGATTTTCTTTAACGGTGTGTTTGGTGCGGATGTATCTTTCGGTGGAACGTCCATCATCATTATCGTAGGTGTCGTTATCGAGACCTTAAAGCAGATCGAATCGCAGATGCGTGTACGTTATTATAAAGGATTTTTAAATGATTGATCCAGCAGAGCTGTTGGATATGGGAAGGAACGCTGGACTTATTTTATAAGTTCAGCGTTTTCGCTTAAAAAGAAAGAGGAGAGGTATTCCTATGAAAATTATTATGTTAGGGGCTCCGGGAGCCGGTAAGGGAACACAGGCAAAGCAGATTGCAGATAAGTACAGCATTCCGCATATTTCCACAGGCGATATTTTCCGTGCAAACATCAAGAACGGCACAGAACTGGGACAGAAAGCGAAAAAGTACATGGATCAGGGACTTCTGGTACCGGATGAGCTGACCTGTGATCTGGTAATGGATCGCATAGGACAGGAGGACTGCAAGAACGGATTTGTGCTCGACGGATTTCCGAGAACGATCCCGCAGGCAGAAGCTCTGGATGCAGCACTTGTTAAGATTGGTCAGAAGATGGATTTCGCAGTCGATGTGGATGTTCCGGACGAGAATATCGTAAACCGTATGAGTGGAAGACGTGCATGCTTAAACTGTGGCGCAACCTATCACATTGTTTCCATTCCGACCAAGGTCGAGGGAATCTGTGACCGCTGCGGTAATCCGGTGGTACTCAGAGACGATGATAAGCCTGAGACCGTACAGAAGCGTCTTAAGGTATATCATGAGCAGACACAGCCACTGATCGATTATTATAAGAAGCAGAATATCTTAAAGTCCGTAGACGGTACACAGCCGATGGAAAAAGTGTTTGCGGATATTGTGGCAATATTAGGAGAGTAACATGTCTGTAACGATTAAATCCCCCCAGGAAATAGAACTTATGCGCGAGGCGGGGAAAATACTTGCAAAAGTGCATGAGCAGCTGGGAAAAGAATTAAAGCCGGGAATGTCAACACTTGAGGTTGACAGACTGGGAGAAGAAATGATTCGAAGCTTTGGATGCGAACCGTCATTTAAAGGTTATCAGGGTTATCCCGCATCAATCTGCGTATCGATCAACGAGGAGGTCGTACACGGAATCCCGCGTGCAGACCGCATCATTGAGGAGGGCGACATCGTAAGCCTTGACGCGGGTGTGATCTACAAAGGGTATCAGTCCGATGCGGCGAGAACGCGCGGTGTCGGTGAGATCTCGGATGACGCGAAGCTTTTGATAGAGAGAACCAGACAGAGCTTTTTCGAGGGTATTAAGTTTGCGACAGCAGGCAATCATCTGCATCAGATTTCTGCGGCGATCGGTGATTATGCTGGAAGTTTTGGCTATGGAGTTGTGCGTGACCTGTGTGGGCACGGCATCGGCAAGCATATGCATGAAGATCCGGAGATCCCGAATTTCAGACAGTTCCGGCGCGGTATCAAGTTAAGACCCGGTATGACACTTGCCATTGAACCGATGGTAGATCTGGGATCTGCCGAGGTGGTATGGATGGACGATGACTGGACAGTTGTCACAGAAGACTGGTCGCTTTCCGCACATTATGAGAACACGATTCTGATCACTGACGGTGAACCGGAGATCTTTACGCTTACAGAATCTGAGATTGCGACAGGCAGATGGAATCAGTATCTGGGCAGGCAGACAGAGGCATAGACCGGTCAGTAAGCGAATGGAGAAAGAGATAGTATGATTGAATTTGCAAAATCCATGGCAGGCCATGACAGGAACCATATTTATCTGGTTACCGGAAAGGATGAGCGGTTCGTGTATCTGGCGGACGGCAATGTGAAGCTGCTTGCGGAACCGAAGAAAAAGAACAGAAAACATATTCAGATCATTCACAGATTACCGGAGGAGGTTCTGGGATGTCTGGAACAGGAAGTTACCGATCTTACGGTAAAGAGGGCAATCAAAGCGTATGCGCGTATTTTGAAAGAGCGTGCAGAATCATAATATTAGGAGGATTTATTTATGTCAAAGGCAGATGTGATTGAAGTAGAAGGAACAGTGGTAGAGAAGTTGCCGAACGCATTCTTTAAAGTAGAGCTTGAGAATGGTCATCAGATTCTGGCAACCATCAGCGGAAAGCTGCGGATGAATTTCATTCGTATTCTTCCGGGTGATAAAGTAACCATTGAGATGTCTCCGTATGACCTGACAAAGGGCAGAATTATCTGGAGAGATAAGTAAAAAAAGAATTGACTTCTAATAAGTGTTCATGCTATAATGCTAAACGGACACTTTTGGATAGTGCCTTTTTGCGCATACAGTGCGCCAAGAAGAGCTATGATAGAACATGAGAGATGCACGCGGGTGCGTGCCATTCATTGTTTGGAAAGGAGGATTTGCTGTGAAGGTAAGATCATCAGTTAAGCCTATTTGCGAGAAATGCAAAGTCATCAAGAGAAAAGGAAGCATCAGAATTATCTGTGAGAATCCGAAACACAAACAGAGACAGGGCTGATTCAGTTCTTGTCTTATTTGTGCGAATGGGGTAATATGCGCATTTTTAATGAGCTAAAACCCGCCAAATTATGTGCGGCTGCAGTGGAACGCCTGGTAGGGTTGTTCACACTGTTATCATAATCAAACAGCCGGGATAGCTGCTTTTTTATGTCTACATACCGAGGACATAGAAGGGACATATCCAAATAAGAAGAAAGACGGATGGGACACACATTTCAGGCCGCTGACAACGGAGCTGTCTCAGATGATTTCTGAAATAAAGTCACAGCGTCAGGTGATTTGAAAAATGAAACAATATAACAGGTGCAAAATGCATCGGATGAATTAATGGAGGTTAAAAAGCACATGGCTCGGATTGCAGGTGTAGATAATGCCGCGCGGGCGCACACTCTTCATCATCCGAAGATAATTCTCTTCGATTTTCAGATCCCTCTGCGTATTGCAGACAAAGACCCCGTAATTCTTCTCTTTTGCAACTTCTTCGATGCCGTGCAGCAGCATCACATAGTAAGGATTCGTCAGCGTCGGACAGAAGACGACGATCAGCTTGTTGCCGTTCGACTCTCTTCTCATCTTCCGCCGCGGAATCTGGTAGCCCAGCTCTTTTGCCGCCGCCTCCACTTTTTCCACCGTTTCCCGCGAGAATGAAACGTTTTCTCTCCGGTTCAGGATCATGGAGACGGTCGCCTGGGATACGCCGGAGGCCGCCGCCACATCACTCGATGTCACTTTTTTTCTGCCCATATTACAGCTCCGTTCTGCCCTCTAACGCACGCAAAAGAGTAACTTCGTCAATATTTTCCAGATCGCCGCCCACCGGAACGCCGCTCGCAATCCGCGTCACCTTGATACCGGTCGGTTTGATCAGCTTGCTGATGTACATCGCCGTGGTTTCGCCCTCCAGGCTGGAGTTTGTTGCGACGATCACCTCTGAAACATCGCCCTGAAGACGCTGCATCAGCTCTTTTAACCGGATGTCGTCCGGCCCGATTCCCAGCATCGGGGAGATGGCCCCGTGCAGGACGTGGTAAACGCCGTCGTATTTTCCGGTTTTTTCATATGCCGCAAGATCCTGCGTCGTCTCCACCACCATGATCACGCTGTGGTCGCGCTTGACATTTGCGCAGATCGGGCACAGCTCTTTGTCGGTCAGGGTCTGGCAGCACTTGCAGTACTGGACGTGGGATTTTGCTTCTGTGATCGAATCGGCCAGCCGTTTTGCCTGGTCGGCCGGCATATTCATAATATGAAAGGCCAGTCGCTGTGCGGTTTTCACACCGATGCCAGGCAGATGGGACAGCTGCTCGATCAGCTGATTGATGTATCCGCTGTAGTAATCCATCAGAACGGGAATCCTCCGCCCATACTGCCGAGTCCGCCGGCAAGTTTGCCCATAGCTTTGGCTGCCTCGTCCTCAACTTTGCGCAGTGCTTCGTTGGTTGCTGCCATGATCAGATCCTCGAGCATTTCTACGTCGTCCGGATCTACGGCATCTTCGCTGATTTTAACTTTGGTTACTTCTTTTTTACCGGAAATGGTTACTTCTACGGCTCCGCCGCCTGCTGTCGCAGTGAACTCTTTCTCCTCGAGTGCTTTCTGGTTCTCTTCCATCTGCTTCTGCATTTTCTGAGCCTGCTTCATCAGATTGTTCATGTTGCCCGGCATTCCTCCCGGGAATCCTCCTCTTTTTGCCATGGGTAATATCCTCCTGAAAAATTTGTTTTTAATCTATTCTTCCCCGTCGTCGAAGTCGCTCTCGTCGTCCTCCTCGACCGGGATTCCATGAATCGCCTGCGTCAGTGCATCATCCACGGAAATCGTGGAGAGCGCGGCGTTTGCATGCTGGTCTGCTAAAATGAGCTGGACCTCTACGGTTTTTCCAGTCATCTGTTCAATAATGGTGCGGATCTCATCGGCTGCCTCCGGCCGCTCAACGTAAATGGATGCGAGCTGGTCTGCAAACTCAACAAACAGTTTGGCGTCGCCCGTCTCGCTGTTGTATTTCGGAACGGCGCTCTGCAGAAACTGGCGGAACATGCCGCTTGTCTGGCCGACAATTGCCTTCCAGGACGCGCTGATGCGCTGTAAATCCGCCGGTGCGGCTTTCACTGGTGCCGGTGCACTCTGCGGTGTTTCTGCCGCCGCATAGCCGTCTCCGGCCGCTCCGGAGCCTCCTGCACTGCCGTTTCCTGCTCCCAGTGCATTTGTCACCATCATCGGGATTCCGCGCTCCATTTTTTCTTCGAGAATCCTAAGCCGCTCCAGCACGGATTCGAGGTTCTGCTCCATCTGCGGTTTGCAGAGTTTGACGAGCGCCACCTCAACGAGCACGCGCTTCTGCGCCGCATAGCGGAGCTGGCCGGAGAGCTCGGATAAAACGCGGATATAGTGGATCAGCGTCTCATCGTCTACCATCGTGCTCTCTTCTTTTAAGAGCTTCAGGTTTTCTGTAGAGACGTCGAGCAGTTCTTCGGTTTCATCTGCGCTTTTTACCAACAGCAGATTCCGCAGATACCACGTAAAGTCGGTAACGAACTGTCCCAGCTCTTTTCCACGGTTTAAAAGGGTTTCCAGCGTGCGGATGCTTCCCGTTACATCCCCGGCGAGGATCGTGCGGAGCATCTGGCTGAAGATTTCGGTATCAACAGTTCCGAGAACTTCAAGGACTTTATCGTACGTCAGCTTCTGCCCGAGGTAGAAGGCGATGCACTGGTCCAGAAGGCTTAACGCGTCTCGCATGGAGCCGTCGCCCGCCTTTGCGACGTAGCGGATGGCTTTTTCTTCGACGTCCACGCCCTCTTTTTCCATCAGTTCACTAAGACGCGCCGCGATGGTGTCGATCGTGATGCGGCGGAAATCGTACCGCTGGCATCTGGAAAGGATCGTCACCGGGATTTTGTTTGCCTCTGTGGTCGCCAGAATGAAGATGACATAGGACGGCGGCTCCTCCAGGGTTTTTAAGAGTGCATTGAACGCTCCGGTAGAAAGCATATGCACCTCGTCGATGATATAGACTTTATACCGTCCCTGTGTCGGCCGGTAGGCTACCTCCTCACGGATTTCACGGATGTTGTCGACACCGTTGTTCGATGCCGCGTCGATCTCGATGACGTTCGTGGAAACGCCCGCCAGAATCGCCTTACACGTCGGACATTCGTTGCACGGGCTTCCGTCCACGGGATGTTCGCAGTTGACCGAGCGGGCGAGAATCTTGGCGATCGTCGTTTTTCCTGTTCCGCGGGTTCCGCAGAACAGGTACGCATGACCGATGCGGTCCGCGCGGATCTGATTTTTTAATGTTGTTACAATGTGATCCTGTCCTTTTACATCCTCAAAGGTGGAAGGACGGAATTTTCGGTACAGAGCAGTATAGCTCATAAAATTTTTCTCCTTTTATTGCATCGGCATGGAAGCCTGCCGCCGGCAGTTTCTTTTGGACAGCAGTGCAACAGAAGAACGGAGACCTTGTTCTTCTTGCTTTAAGGCCTCCGTTCTTTTTCCTTGCCTTTTTTCGGGAACGCATCAATCGCCGAAGCTGATTCCCATCCGTTTTGCCTGCAGGACTTCCTGTGCATTCGGATCTACGGTCTTTAATTTTCCGGCGCACTCGCCCAGCGGAATTTTCTTTACTTTTCCGTTGACCATTCCGACCATGTAGCCGTACTGTTTGTCCAGAATAAGCTGTGCTGCCTCGGATCCGAGTCTTGTGGAAAGGACACGGTCATACGGACACGGGCTGCCGCCTCGCTGCATGTGGCCCGGTACGGTGACGCGGATTTCCATGCCTGTCTTTGCCTCGATCTCTTCTGCGATCTTGTAGGATACGGACGGGTATTTCTTTGCGATTTCTTCCTGACGTTTTTTCAGCTCTTTCTTCGGAAGTGCTGCGTCTTCTTTTGCAATTGCACCCTCGGCAACGGCAAGAATGGTGAATCCGCTTCCGCGCTCTTTTCGTCTGTTGATGGCCTCGCATACTTTTTCAATATCGTATGGAATTTCCGGAATCAGGATAACGTCTGCGCCGCTTGCGATTCCGGCGTACAGCGTCAGCCAGCCTACTTTATGACCCATAACCTCTACGATAAAAACTCTCTGGTGAGAGGAGGCTGTTGTATGGATGCAGTCGATCGCATCGGATGCAATATTGACGGCACTGTAGAAACCGAAGGTCATATCCGTTCCGTAGATATCATTATCGATGGTTTTCGGAAGATGGATAATATTCAGTCCTTCCTCTCTCAAGAGGTTTGCTGTTTTCTGGGTTCCGTTTCCGCCAAGAATGACAAGGCAGTCCAGAAGGAGCTTGTGGTAGGTATGCTTCATTGCTTCCACTTTGTCCAGACCGTTTGCATCCGGGGTACGCATCAGCTTAAACGGCTGACGTGAGGTTCCGAGAATAGTTCCTCCCTGTGTTAATATACCGGAAAAATCTTTTGCACTGAGCATGCGGTAATCGCTGTAGATGAGGCCTTTATAGCCGTTCATGAATCCGTATACTTCGAGATCTTTTACATTGTTTGCAAGGCCTTTTACGACTCCGCGCATGGTCGCATTTAATGCCTGGCAGTCTCCGCCGCTTGTTAACAGACCAATTCTTAACATATGACTTTTCCCATCCTGTTCTTTATTAGATTTTCACGACTGCTTCTTGTTTCTTGGCAGTATTATGGAATGTTTACATTATACCCTATTTTTTTCGTTCTCACAATAGTTCGGGGGAAGAAAGCGCGGGAGTTTCTATTTTTTGTACGAAAAAAGGAAGTCTGGGGTTCAGGCTTCCTTGGATTTTCTTTTTTATGCGCGCCGCACTTCGAACTCTCACCACGAACGTTACTCCTACAGCCTACTCGGCCCAGGCACCCTCACGGCACACAGGAGATTCCACTTAGTGCTGCTGCATTCCTGCCCTGACACGGTTCATGGAGTCCTGTTGCGTAAGACCCAGACGTCAACGTCACTTATAGAAGGCAGCTTCGCAATGAAAGAGCCCTCGGATTGGCATCACCCCCGCTGTAGCGGATTGCGGGTACAGGGCACCGCTATCTCCCCGGCTGCGCATTGTTTAGTATACGGGATTTCGGAGGGGATGTCAAGGAATTTGTGAATTGAAATATTGGTATAGCACGAGTATAATTTATAGTAAGGCCAGAAAATAACGCAAAAATTCAGTACCGCAGAGTGTGAACGACTGCTTTTTTCATTATTTTCAAAATTTGCTATCGATAATTTTTTGAAAATGATACATTTTTTTCTTATAGAAGGAGGATGGACGAATGATACGAGTTACGGTCTGGAATGAGTTTCAGCATGAGCGAACGCAGGAGAAAGTGAAAGAGATTTATCCGGACGGGATTCACACCTGTATTGCAAAGTTTCTGAGACAAGAGGAGGAGCTTTCGGTTCGGACGGCTGTGTTTGACGAGAAGGAGCATGGGCTGACGGAAGAAGTGCTGGCAAATACCGATGTGCTGGTGTTCTGGAATCATATGCTGCAGGAGGAGTTCTCGGACGATGTGGCCGAGCGGGTTCGGCGTCATGTGCTGGCCGGAATGGGGCTGGTAGTCCTGCATTCAGGGCATTATTCCAAGATTATGCGGAAGCTTCTCGGAACAAGTATGACGCTTCGGTGGCGGCATGGGGATCGTGAGAGACTGTTCTGTACGTGTCCGACCCATCCGATCGCGCAGGGAATTCCGGCATGGGTGGATATTCCGGAGGAAGAGATGTATGGGGAGTTTTTTGATATTCCCAAACCGGATGATGTGGTATTTACGGGATGGTTTGCAGGCGGTGAGGTGTTCCGCAGCGGATGCACCTTTACACGTGGGCTGGGCAAAATTTTCTATTTTCAGCCGGGACACGAGGAATACCCCATTTACCATATGCCGGTGATTCAGAAGATTATCAAAAATGGGGTACGCTGGTGCGTTCCTGTAGTACGAAGACCGGCACCACTGGATAATGCATGGGTGAATCCATCTACGGAGGAAGTGTATCTTTCTTCACACCAAAAATAGCAGCTGCAGTTTACCGATATCTGTATCCCGTTTGATTTTTTCAAAACAGGGGTCTGATTTCACGATCAAAAATGTTCTGCAATACGCGGATGGAATCTGTGTACACATTGCATAAATCAGGAGGAAATGTTATATGAGAAAGCTTTCCGTTTTTTACGAACACATTCTACAGGCGTGTGAGCAGTCCGGTAAGACGATTCCGGAAGTGCTCGCGTTCTGCAGGGAGCAGGGAATTTCGGCTGTTGAGATGAACTACAGTCTGTTTGCATCAGAAAGAGAGGTCATTGCCCCGATGCTTTCCGATGTGGGGCTGGTGATCAGCTGTATGCATGAAACCTTTGATTTTTCCCATGATACGGATCTTGGCAGAGCACAGCAGATGCTCGATACTGCGGCATCGCAGCAGGTTTCGCGTGTCCTGTTTGTTGCAGGCGCGCTTGAAACTGCCGAAGCGGCAGAGCTTGCAGCCTGCAGCAGCACCTATGAGGCAACGAGTACTTTTATGGCCGAAAACAAATCGATTCAAAATATGGTACATGCGCTTTCCTCACTCGCCGAATATGCGGCTTTGCGTGGCGTTACGATTACCTTAGAGGACTTTGACGGTTTTTTACAGCCGTTTGCACGCACATATCCGCTGCTCTGGTTTATGGAGCACGTGCCGGGGCTGCGGTATACGCTTGATATCGGAAATTTTGCTTTCAGTGATGAGGATGTTTCGTATGCTGCCTGGCTTCTGAAGGATTATATTGTCCATGTTCACTGTAAGGATCGTGCCGAAAGCCCGCTCGTTCACGGACGTTTCTGCCGCGGCCTTGGCCAGACACCGGCCGGAACGGGATATCTGCCGATGGCAAAGCTTCTTACAGATTTAGAAGCGTGCGATTACGACGGTTATCTCGCCATCGAGCATTTCGATGCGCCGGATCAGTTATCGTTCATCGAACAGTCCGCAGCGTTTCTGCGCCAGTGGGTTTCCGAATAATTCCGCCTCTTTCATAAGCGCTCTGATTTTCGGAAAAATTCGTATTTCCGGGGAGAATTTCAGCAAAAAAATTATGTCGAAAAAATTCTTTACTATCTTTGGTTTTTTCGTATCTTTTCCTTGCTTTCCAGGGAAAACATGGTAAACTAAATTTGAAGCTTTTTGAGAAGGCATGATTCGAAAAGCAAATCTAAAACAAGAGGGTTTTAAAGTAATGGGAGAAATTATTATTCCGCAGGGTTACAAATCTGCATTAAACCTCCACGATACACAGGTGGCAATTAAAACAGTAAAGGATTATTTCCAGCATGAGCTGACACATCGTCTGCATCTGCTCCGTGTAACAGCTCCACTTTTTGTACAGCCGGAAACCGGCTTGAATGACAATCTGAATGGCGTAGAACACCCGGTTTCTTTTGAGTTAAAGGATCAGGGTACCAAGAAAACCGCTGAAATTGTTCAGTCTCTGGCAAAATGGAAACGGTATGCACTTCACAAATACGGCTTCTCTGAGGGAGAAGGCATCTACACCGATATGAACGCCATCCGCCAGGACGAGGTGACCGACAACATTCACTCCGTTTACGTGGATCAGTGGGACTGGGAAAAAATCATGTCCCCGGAAGAACGCAATCTTGATTTCTTAAAGAGTACCGTAAAAGATATCTATGAGGCACTGAAAAACACGGAAAAACATATGGCAGACCAGTACGACTACATCGAAACCATTCTGCCGGATGAAATTTTCTTTATCACTTCCCAGGAACTTGAGGATCGCTATCCGGATCTGACTCCAAAGGAAAGAGAGTATACAATCACCAAAGAAAAAGGTGCTGTCTTTATTATGCAGATCGGCGGCGTGCTTGCTTCCGGAGAGCGTCAGGACGGACGTTCCCCGGACTACGACGACTGGTCCTTAAACGGCGACCTGATCGTTTATTATCCAGTGCTTGACATCGCTCTTGAGCTCTCCTCCATGGGTATCCGCGTCAACGCAGATGCTCTCCGCGCTCAGTTAAAGGAATGCGGATGCCAGTCCCGCGCGAAGCTTCCCTTCCAGAAATCCATTCTGAACGGCACTCTCCCGCAGACAATCGGCGGCGGTATCGGACAGTCCCGTATCTGTATGTTTTTCCTGCGCAAAGCGCACATCGGAGAGGTACAGTGCTCGGTATGGCCGATGGAGACACGAGAGGTGATGGATGTGATGAATATTCAGCTTCTGTAAGATTGGTTTCGAATAGACTATTACTGTAAAAGGGATACGTTTCCTGTCCGCCCGTTTTCAGGGTATGACAGAAACGTATCCCTTTTATATTTTCCTGCATTGCTGCTGCATTTCGTCCTTACATCAAATCTTTTTCTGCTTTTTGCGGTTTCAGAACCGTTCTTCCAAAAGCTCAAGCAGTTCCTCTCTCTGAAAGGATGCTGTCTTAATTTCATCACCGGAAAGGATCTCTTCCGCCAGCTCTTTTTTCATCTGCTGAAGCTTGATGATTTTTTCCTCGATGGTTCCTTTTGCAATCAATTTGTATACCGTCACAACATTTTTCTGCCCAATACGATGTGCACGGTCTGTCGCCTGATTTTCAACAGCAACATTCCACCATGGATCGTAATGGATGACGATATCCGCGCCGGTCAGGTTCAGGCCGGTTCCACCTGCTTTCAGGGAAATACAGAATACAGACGTGTCATCCCGGTTGAACTGTTCCACCATTTGTGCACGCTGCTCTTTTTTCGTGCTTCCCTGCAGGACAAAGTAGCTGATGCTTTCTTCCTGCAGACGCGCGGTCAGGATCTCGATCATCGAAGTGAACTGGGAGAACAGCAGGATTTTGTGGCCGGATTCCACGGCACTCTGAATCAGCTCGATGCAGAGATCGAGTTTTGCCGAACCGCCTTCGTAATTTTCGTAAACAAGCGCAGGATCACAGCAGAGCTGACGCAGCCGCGTCAGTTCAGAGAGCACCTGGAACCTGGAATCGGCAAATTCTTCCTCTGTCTGGTTCTGCAGCATAAGCGCCAGCCGCTGGGCATGTGCATGATACAGCTCCTTCTGCTTCTGTTCCATGCGGGCAGCCATATTTTTCTCAATTTTGTCCGGCAGATCCTTCAGCACTTCCTTCTTCAGACGGCGCAGAATAAACGGACGGATCATCTTTTGCAGACGTTCTAATCTTTCTTCGTCGCCGTTCCGCACAATCGGAAGTTCAAACTGCTCGCGGAATTTCTGATATCCATAGAGGAATCCCGGCATCAGATAATCAAAGATGCTCCATAGTTCACTTAACTGGTTTTCTACCGGTGTTCCGGTTAATGCCAGGCGGAACGATGCATGGATCGTTTTCACGGCTTTTGCTCCCTGCGTTGCGTGATTTTTGATGAACTGCGCCTCATCAATGATCTCGCAGAAGAACGGGAGATCCTGATACAGTTCGATATCGCGGCGGAGCAAATCGTACGAGGTAATCAAAATATCCTGCATACCGGCATTTTGGATCATCTCTTTCCTCTGTTCCTGTGTACCGGCGACGAGTCTCGTCTGCAGCTCCGGAGCAAAGCGGGCACATTCGCTCTCCCAGTTATAGACGAGAGATGCCGGTGCAACGATCAAAGAACGACGATTTGCATCTTCGGGTGCTTCCTGCATTTCAGATAAGAGAAAGGCGATGGTCTGCAGCGTCTTTCCAAGTCCCATATCATCCGCCAGAATACCGCCAAAGCCGTTCTGGCATAAGGTTTTCAGCCACCAGAATCCTGTTTTCTGATATTCACGGAGCTGTGCCTGCAGATTGTCCGGAAGTTCAAAATCGTTCTCCTCTGCAGTTTTCATATTTCGGATCAGCATACGGAACTCGCGGTTTTTCTCAACCTGAAGATCATCCTGCTCTTTTAAACGGGTATCGAGGTAGAGTGCTCGGTATTTCGGAATTGTGATCTCGCCGCTCTTCAGCTTTGCCTCGGAGATCTGCAGATTTTCCCGCAGTTCCGAGAGAACGCGGATACCGTCCTCGTCCATATCCATAAATTCACCGGTCCTCAGGCGGTAAAATTTCTTTTTCCGGTCATATTTTGAAAGAATCTCTGCCAGTTCCTCCATGTCAAAATTGCCCGGATTCAAATGAAGTTCCAGTACATTTTCTGCGAGGGATACACCGACAGAAACTTTCGGGGACGGGATGACACGGATCGCTTTTAACCGGTCAGAAACAAAAATTTCGCCCAGTTTCTGCAGATCTTCCATACCGCTGCTTAAAAACTCATACATCTCATCGGCTCCCTGGAGAAGCATCTGATGTTTCCGCGCATCATAAGCGCTGAAACAGGATCGAACGAGCTGGTTTGCCGCTGCTTCTTTCCGTACATCACGGCCATGGGAAAGCTGATGGATATCGTTTGCATCTGCAAAAACATTGTATTTTTTCTCGCCATAGACAGCCAGAAGTTCGCAGATAATCATATCATGCTGCGGCGCATCCAGATAAATCTGAAATTCCACCTGCGGCGGAAGATACTGCTGTAATTCCAGCTTTTCTTCTTTTTTTACCTTAAAATGTTCCTCCAACACCGGGAGAAGTCCCTGGCAGAAGGTCGGGATATCTTCTTTTGCAATTTCACAGACTCCGTCCGGACATCGCTCCATATATTCCAGGAAGTCGCAGACTTCTGCTATCTCTTCCCTTGGGACTCGGTAAATTGTATTTTTTTCTGAAAGAAAATACAAATATTTTCTGCCATAAAAAATGGGATCCGCGTACATCTGTACCTTTAGGCCATCTGCTTTCCGTAAAAGCTTCATTTCATACTGCGGCATCCCCTCCTGGCAGTGCCACAGTTTTTCTTCTCTCCAGTTCGTACGACAAAAGAACTCCTGGCTGCCAACAGCCTCAAAAAATTCATCCATATTCTGCACAGAAATCATCACATAACGGTCATCAAAGCAGGACGCATAGCTGCCGGTACCTATCTGATAGCATGAGCCGCGTTCCATGGTATATGCGCTCAGAAATTCTACCATCGGACGGCTTTCTTCTTCAAAAGCATCCATACAGTGCAAAAAAGAAAGCTGTGCACCGTAGCTGACCGTTTCCATATTTTTTACAGCTGCTGTCATTTTGGAAACACTTTTTAATACATACATCCTTTTGCTTCCGATTTTAAATTCTGCCCGAAAGGAATCGTCAAACTGGCTCTCCAGATGAATTTCCAGTTTAACCTGACCTGCTTTTGCTTTCGGCAGAAAAGCAACCTGATCCCGCATCACATAATGTGAAAGCAGTTCAGAAAAACCGGGGCTTGTCTCTGCTTTTGGTGTTGGTTTTACTACTTTTCTGACAATTTTATGTTCTCCCTGGAATTCTTCCATTCCTTTTTTCACGCCGACAGCACGAAGAAGCTGCTCCAGTTCCTGATGTTCTTCGTCATTTCTCACTTTTTCTTCCAGTTTTTTTCTCTCTTTTTTCCGCCATTCAAGATAGTACAGCAAAACAGCGACACAATGTTTGCACAATCCCCAGTACTGCTCATGTGCCGGACAATCACAATCATCTTCCATAATTTCAGACATTTCTTCATCTACAGAAACGCTGACACAATACATATTTTTTCCGCTTCCGTCTACGACAGCTGTAATTTTATGCAGTTGATATCCGAAAATATCCTCCATTTCCTGTACCTGAAAAGCATGCACTTTCTGTTCTTCATAGATCTTTTTTCCACGGTTATATGATACGGAATTCGTCTCCTGTTTGATGTCCGCCTTTGTAATCATGCTGGTAAAATCCTTTCTGTTCTATCTTTTCCCATCATTCACAATTCGTATTTTACAGATTCTGGTTTTGATCACATCCGACAAGCTTCTCGGAAAGCTCTTTTAAAACATTTTCCTGATATCCCGCTTTTCCTGTTTTCCTTACCAGTTCCGCCGTTTCTCTTAATAACGGGTGCCAAATGTGTTCCAGCTTTTTTCTGCCATTCTCTCCAAATACTTCTTTTGAAAGACTGTTCCGGTAATCCTCTGGTGACATTCCAAAGAATTGGATTCTGTTTCCGAACCGCTGCCAGAGTCTGTCGGCAATTCCAATCCCATCCGGATCAAGATCTCCACTGTAGTAAATGGGAATCCCACTCTGTACGATCAACGAAATCAGTTTTAATGCTGCATACCGCGGCTGTCCCGACGTACACAGCAGCGACACATTCTTTCCCTGCACCTGTTCCATAAGATAGCTGAATACCATTTTGTTTTCCACAATGTATACACACGTTCCGACAGGCTGTACTTCTGTAATACCCTTCAGATTTTCCATGGTAAGCACATACGGTTCCCCGCATCGGCAAAAGGCTTCATATGCCGGATGCCATATCTCCTGTTTTTTCAAACGAATTCCAAACGCATGTACCAGGGAAGAAATATTATCCGGCACAACTCCCACGCACTGCAGCAGTTCTCTCCATTGCATTCGGTACTGATAAATAAGAGGTTTCATCAATTGCCTCCAAGTAGTCCATCTTTTTTTCCTTTCTTATTCTCTTTTATTTCAACTAATAAAAATTATATCATATCCTGCTATATATGATAAGTTTCTTTTGGTTAAAAACAGAAAAACCCCGGCCGCCTTACGGCGCCGGGGTCTCTTACGTTTGAGCACAAGTATCTTTCGATACAATTATATTTTATTTCCCGCAGTGCTTTCCTCGATTTCGCTTCGCTCCATCTCGGTCGGGCTGTCGCCCTATAAATTCTCCGACTAATGCCCTTGTGTGAGCAAGCTCCCACCGGTCATTACTCTCCGAATTTGCACTGCTCATAGATAACCGAAATTAGTCGATCAGAGTAGCAACACGGCCTGATCCAACGGTACGGCCACCCTCACGGATAGCGAAGGTAAGACCCTGATCCATAGCGATCGGGTGGATCAGTTCGATGGTCATCTCTACGTTATCGCCAGGCATGCACATCTCAGTTCCTTCCGGAAGAGTGATAACACCTGTTACGTCAGTTGTACGGAAGTAGAACTGCGGACGATAGTTATTGAAGAATGGAGTATGACGGCCACCCTCGTCTTTTGTCAGAACGTATACCTGAGCGGTAAATTTGGTATGGCAGTGAACGGTACCTGGTTTAGCCAGAACCTGTCCTCTTTCGATCTCTGTTCTCTGAACACCACGAAGCAGAGCACCGATGTTATCACCAGCCTGAGCCTCATCGAGGAGTTTACGGAACATCTCGATACCAGTTACAACAGTTTTCTTGGTCTCTTCTTTCAGACCTGCGATTTCAACTTCCTCATTCAGATGAAGAACACCAGCCTCAACACGGCCAGTAGCAACAGTACCACGACCAGTGATGGTGAATACGTCCTCTACAGGCATGATGAAGTCTTTATCAGTGTCACGCTGCGGATCCGGGATCCAGCTATCTACTGCATCCATAAGCTCCATGATTTTATCTCCCCATGGGCCAGCCGGATCTTCCAGCGCTTTCAGAGCAGAACCCTGGATGATCGGAGTGTCATCTCCCGGGAAGTCATACTCGTTCAGCAGCTCACGGATCTCCATGTCTACCAGCTCAAGCAGCTCTTCGTCGTCTACCATATCGCATTTGTTCATGAATACAACGATGTAAGGTACACCTACCTGACGGGACAGAAGGATGTGCTCTTTTGTCTGAGCCATAACACCGTCTGTAGCAGCTACTACAAGGATAGCTCCGTCCATCTGTGCAGCACCAGTGATCATGTTCTTTACATAGTCAGCATGGCCTGGGCAGTCAACGT
>OGPA01001710.1_pt1 | contig 17508 bp, 16 predicted proteins | sample 1552841 | NCBI WGS metagenome assembly OGPA01 (sample SAMEA2579916, study PRJEB22360) | human gut metagenome | reverse complement strand
GGCAGGAGAAACGGTTGGAAGCCAAAAAGGATTACAGCAGGTATTAATTGATGGATGCTATGCCACAACGACCAGATTGGGATCAGTATTTTATGGAAATCACATCGGTGGTTGCTAAACGGTCTACTTGCCTGCGCCGTCAAGTTGGGGCAATTCTGGTCAAAGATAAGCACATTTTAACCACTGGCTACAATGGAGCGCCTAAGCGGTTGGCCCATTGTGCTGAAACTGGGTGTTTGCGGCAGCAGATGGGGATTCCGTCCGGTGAGCGGCATGAGCTGTGCCGGGCGTTGCATGCGGAGCAAAATGCTATGATTCAGGCTGCCAATTTGGGAATCTCTATTGAGGGCAGTACGTTGTATTCTACAACGGCACCTTGTTCTTTATGTGCAAAAATGCTGATTAATGCGGGCGTTGTCCGTGTGGTGTTTGCCGGGGACTATCCTGATGAACGGGCCATGGAGTTTTTTCAGCAGGCTGGGGTAGAGGTGCAGCAGTTGAAACTGTAAAATAATACTTTATAGGATGAGCAATTATGAAAAAAATAATGTGTGTATTTGGCACTAGACCGGAGGCCATTAAGATGGCGCCGGTGGTGAAGGCTATTGAACAAAATGAAAATTTGCAAAGTGTAGTGGCTGTAACTGCGCAGCATCGTGAGATGTTGGATCAGGTACTGGAATTATTTCATATTAAACCGGATTTTGATTTAAACTTGATGAAAAAGAATCAAACGCTGACTGATATTACGGCTGGTGTTTTGCACGGTTTAGAGCAGATTTTACAGCAGGAAAAGCCGGATCTGGTGTTGGTTCATGGTGATACGACAACAACATTTGCTGCAACTTTGGCGGCGTTTTATCAGCAGATTCCGGTTGGACATGTAGAGGCGGGGCTGCGTTCTGGTAATATGTATTCTCCATATCCAGAAGAAGCAAATCGCAAATTGACTGGTGTTATGGCTACACTGCATTTTTCACCGACACCGGAGGCGCGGCAGAATCTTTTAAAAGAAAATGGAAAAGATGATGCTATTTTTGTTACCGGTAATACAGTCATTGATGCGTTGTTGGCTACTGTAAAAAATGAGTATCAGTTTATTGATGAGGGTTTGCAGCAGTTGATGGAGAGTCCGGCAAAGAAAGTATTGATTACTGCTCATCGTCGTGAAAATCAGGGCGCGCCGATGGCGCACATTTTTCAGGCTGTGCGCAGGTTGCATGAAACATTGCCGGAAGTGCAGTTTATTTTTCCAATTCATAAAAATCCTAAGGTGCGTGAACTGGCAGCGCAGATTTTGGGGGATTTGGAACGGATTCATATTATTGAGCCGTTGGACTATGAGCCTTTTGCCAATGCGATGGCCCGTGTGGATTTGATTTTGACCGATTCGGGCGGTTTGCAGGAAGAAGCGCCGGCATTGGGCAAGCCTGTGCTAGTGCTGCGTGATACGACCGAACGGCCGGAGGCTGTTACTGCTGGAACAGTGCGGCTGGTGGGCACGGATGAAGATTTGATTTATGATACAGCGCTGCAGTTGCTGACTGATGAGGCAGCTTATCATAAAATGGCGAATGCGGTAAATCCTTATGGGGATGGAAAAGCTTGCGGACGTATTACTGCCGCAATTGAGTATTATTTTGGGATTAGAGAAATGCGTCCGGAAAATTGGATGTAAAGGTTTGTTTTAGCAATGATAGATGGGCTGTTTTTGTGAATGCGAGGTAAAATCTAATGAATGTAGTAGGTTTTTCTGTTGTGTTTGCAGTATGGCAGTGCCATCTTTTTTTGTGCATTTTTATTTGTTTGATGCGATATATGCGGCGGAAAAGTAATTTGGCTATTAATGATGTATTGTTGTGCTTTATGTAGAAGAATAAATTATAGTTAGATAAAAAGGAGAATTTCGGCTTGCTTTCTCTTTTTTATTGTATTATAGTTTATATTGCAGCTATATTCTGCAGCTTGCACAAATTTTCTTAAGTGGGACTTTCAATAAAATAATAAATATTTATTAAGTTTTGGCAATCCTGTGAAGATTTTGTGTTGTGTTGACAGGCCACATCTAGTAAAATAAATAAGGTAGGAGTTATGAAATGAGAGGTGCAGCTATGCCCGGTAATTTTAGAAAACCTTCCAGTGCGGGTCAATATATTGGTCTTGGCCTCAGTTTTGGAGTTACGATGTTGGTAAATGTGGCGATTGCAGCGATGGCCGGCCGTTGGTTGGACAGTAAGCTGGGAACGCCAGACATATTTTGGCTGTTGGGGGTACTGATTGGTATTTGTGCAGGGTTTCGTCTGTTTATCGAGCAGGTGGATCAGCTGCAGCATCCAAAAGATCCAAATGAACGAGAATAATTCAATAATAAGGATATAGAATGCAAGGTATAAGAAATATGAAGTAGCTAGAAAGGAAGAAATATGCTAGAATCTGTATTGTTTCCGGTTATTGTGGGATTTATATGGGGACTGGCTGTCAGCTTGTTCAATAATTTCTGGACTTGGCGGGCATTCAATAGTCCTGGCGGCAAAATAAGTACCGTTGTTTTCATTTTCCGGCAAGGAATCAATGTGTTGGCAATGGCGCTTGTGTATAAAAATGTAGTGATGTTAATTGGAACAGCTTTGGGTTTGTTGGCTGTTAAAAATTATATTTTTTTAAAGAACTTAAATACTTTATTCCGTGAACGAAAGGGGTGAATTGAATGTTTCTAACAAATGTTGCTTATGCTAGTGCTGAACATGGTGCATCTGCTCCGTTGTTTTACATTGGGCCATTAGAAGTAACAAGCGAAATTACTACCATGTGGGGCGTTATGCTGTTAATCGCAGTGGTATGTTTTCTGGGAACAAGAAATATGCAGCGGATTCCTTCTGGTCTGCAGAATGTTCTGGAATATGGTATTGAAATGTATGAAAATTTCTTCTCTGACATTTTAGGAAGAAAAAGAGCTAGACGGTTTATGCCGCTTTTGGCAACTTTCTTCATTTTGATTTTATGTTCCAACTATTCTGGTATGCTGCCAATGGCTGGCACACTGCCGGGGTTGAAACCGCCAACCAGTAACGTAAGCACGACTGCTGGTTTAGCAATCTGCGTATTCTTCTTGGTATTGTATTATAATATCAAAACAAACGGTATTATTGGTTATTGCAAACACTTAGTTGGACCAATGCCGGCAATCGCAATTTTGATGGTTCCGCTGAACATTTTGGAACAGTTTACCAGACCATTATCTCTGGCGCTTCGTCTTTATGGGGCTATCTATGGGGAAGAAATGGTAGTAGTAAGTTTGGCTGCGTTATGTCCATTGTTGTTACCGCTGTCAATGCAGTTCTTAGGTGTCTTATTTGGTGCTATCCAGGCTTTTGTATTTACTCTGTTAACCGCAATCTATTTAGAAGAGGCAACAGCAGTACATCACTAAGTCTTGATATATTAGGTTAATCTTATTTCAAAACTGGTATAATTATTTGTTTTGAAGATTCCCAATAAAGTATTGGAAGGAGGGGGAACTTAAATGGAATTAATCGCAATTGCAGCTGCTTTAGCTGTTGCTATCGCTACAATCGGCCCTGGTATTGGTCAGGGTTTAGCTGCCAGCAAAGCTATGGAAGCTATCGCTCGTCAGCCAGAAGCATCTGGTGATATTCGTACATCCTTGATTTTGGCTCTGGCATTTATGGAAGCATTAACAATTTACGGCTTATTGATTGCCTTCATGATTTTAGGTAACATGTAATGAACGCTTATTGATCAAGCAAGTAATCACAAACAAGGTAATGTAAGGGTCTAAGTAGGCGATTGGGACTTGGTCCAATCGCCTATATTAATATTACCGATAATTAAGAAATACGAATAAAAACACAATGTTTTGACAAATATGTATGAAAAATGACCCCGCATGAGAGGAGGTTGTATACGTGGATATTAATCCATCTACAGCTATTTTTGCGATTATTAACTTCATTGTTTTGGTAGTTGTACTGAAAGTCTTTTTGTATAAACCTGTCTGCAACATGCTGGACAGCCGTAAACAGGAAGTTGTTAATAATTTGAATTCTGCTGAAGAAGCAAAACTGGAAGCTCAAAAACTGAGAGATGAATATGCAGCTCAGATTCAGAATGCCAGAGCTGAAGCGCAGGAAATTATTAATCAGGCTGCAAAAATCGGTGAACAAACAAAAGCCGATATTGTAACCGAAGCGAGAGAAGAAGCTGCAAGACTGACTGCAAAAGCGCAGGATGAAATTGCACGTGAAAAAACAGAAGCTTTAAATGAAATCAGAAATGAAATTGCTGACCTGGCAGTGTTGGCTGCATCTAAAGTTGTTGGTAAAACAATTGATGTTGCAGATCATCAGAACATGGTCAATAACTTTGTGAAAGAGGTAGGGGAAGCGAAATGATGAATTCGGCAGTAGCGAAACGTTACGGGCAGGCTCTCTTACAGATTGGTCAGGAAAAAAATAGTATCGACCAGTATCAGGATGATCTGAAGGCTGTTGTTGATACAATTGAAAATAATGCTGAATTAAAAGAAATTTTAATCAGCCAGACCGTCAGCAATGATACAAAAAAAGCAATTGTAAAACAGATATTTGCCAGTCGGGTAGATGCCAATATCATCAATCTTCTTTGCGTAATCATTGATAAAGCCAGAGAAGAATTTATTGCTGATATTTACAATGCTTATCGCGATTATGCTGATGAAGTCCGCAACATTGCTTATGCTGATGTCGTTTCTGCATATCCGTTAACTGCAGAGCAGGAATCTGCTCTCAGTGCCCAGTTGGCAAGTATGTCTGGGAAAACCGTAAAACTGAACGTCAGTGTTGATGCAAGTTTGTTGGCGGGAATGATTGTAACATTTGGTGACAAGGTTTATGACGGCACTGTAGGTGCCCGCCTTGCTGGTATGAAAAATAAATTACATGAAGTACAGTTTTAAAAGATTGGGGTGAGGGACTAAAATGAATATCAGACCAGAGGAAATTAGTTCCATTCTGAAAAATCAAATCGAAAACTATGATAAAAACATAGAAGCTAGTGATATTGGTACCGTAATCGAAGTAGGTGACGGTATTGCTCGTGTTTATGGCTTAAAAGATGCGATGGTAAATGAACTTCTGGAATTCCCAGGCGGTGTGCAAGGTATGGCACAGAACTTGGAAGAAGACAACATTGGTTGCGTTATCTTAGGCCCATACAAACATATTAAAGAGGGTGACCCTGTTAAAAGAACAGGTCGTATCGTTGAAGTTCCGGTAGGTGAAGCTTTGTTGGGGCGTGTTGTTGACGCTACTGGTAAAGCCATTGACGGGAAAGGGCCAATTGTAACAGATAAATACAGACCTGTAGAATCTGTTGCGCCTGGTGTAATTACTCGTAAAGGGGTACATCAGCCATTACAGACTGGGATTAAATGTATTGATGCTTTGGTGCCAATTGGTAAAGGTCAGCGTGAATTGATTATCGGTGACCGTCAGACTGGTAAAACCGCTGTAGCAATTGATACAATTATTAACCAGAAGGGTAAAGACGTAATTTGTATCTATGTTGCTGTAGGTCAGAAAGCATCTACTGTAGCTAACGTAGTAAGCAAATTGGAAGAGTTTGGTGCAATGGAATACAGTATCGTAGTTGCTGCGACTGCATCTGAACCAGCTCCAATGTTATACATCGCTCCGTATGCAGGCGCTGCTATGGGTGAAGAGTTTATGTTCAACGGCAAAGATGTTTTGATTGTATACGATGACCTGTCCAAACAGGCTGTTGCTTATCGTGAATTGTCTCTGCTGTTAAAACGTCCTCCAGGACGTGAAGCTTATCCAGGTGATGTATTCTATCTGCATTCTCGTTTATTGGAACGTGCTGCAAAACTGGAAGATGAACTGGGAGGCGGTTCTATGACTGCTCTGCCAATCATCGAAACCCAGGCTGGTGATATCAGTGCGTATATTCCAACAAACGTAATTTCTATTACAGATGGTCAGATCTTCTTGGAAGCCGACCTGTTTAATGCCGGTGTTCGTCCAGCTATCAATGCTGGGGTATCTGTATCCCGTGTAGGTGGTTCTGCACAGATTAAAGCCATGAAGAAAATTTCTGGTAACCTGCGTTTGGACCTGGCACAGTACAACGAACTGAAAGCGTTTACACAGTTTGGTTCCGATTTGGATGCTGCTACAAAAGCAACTCTGGATCGTGGCGCCCGCGTAATGGAAATTCTGAAACAGGGTCAGTATGTACCAATGCCTGTTGAAGATCAGGTTGTAGTAATTTATGCGATTTCTAAAGGCTTTACAGATGATGTGGCTGTTAATCAGATCGGCGCATTTGAAAAAGGTTTGTTAAACTTTATGAAATCCTCCAGCTATAAAGCCAGTGTATTAGACGTAATTGCATCTACAGGAAAACTGGAAGGTGCTGCTGATGAAGCGCTGGTAAAAGCCATCAACGAATTCAAAGCAAGTTTCCAGGCGTAAGCTACGAAGTAGTTTGATTCTTTGAGAGGGTGGTGAATAAGGTTTGGCTAGTGGTAAGGAAATAAAACGGCGGATTCGCAGTGTCCAGAATACCGGTAAAATCACAAAGGCGATGAAACTGGTATCTGCATCAAAACTGCGTCGTGCGCAAGGGTCTGTAGTATCCGCTCGTCCCTATAAAGATAAATTGAAAGAAGTACTTTCTCGACTTGTAGCATCTGCTGGTGCAAGTGCTACTGATCCATTGCTGGAAGTTCGAGAAGTAAAACGAGTTGGTTTCGTTGTTTTTGCCTCCAACAAAGGATTGGCCGGTGGTTATAATGCTAACATCATGAAGGAAGCTCTTATGCAGGTAGAAAATACTGTAGCAAACGGCTATGAGGTTGGTATTGTAGCAGTTGGTAAAAAAGCCAGAGATTTCTTCCAGAAGCGTGGTTATACCATCGATGAAGAATTTTTGAATGTCAATGATATTCCATCTGCTGTTGACGCGGATGCTATCACAAAAATGATAAAAACCGCTTATGTTACAGGGAAATATGATGAAGTTCACATTGTATATGCGGAATTCCGCAGTGCTATGTCACAGATTCCAAAAGCTGTGAAAGTACTCCCGATTGAAACACCGGAAAGTGAAGCTGGCGATGGTTTGGATTATATTTTTGAACCATCTCCGGATGTCGTGTTAAGTCAAATTCTGCCTTTATATTTAGCAAACCAGGTATTCAGTGCATTAACAGAAGCAAAAGCAGGGGAACATGGCGCTCGTATGACTGCAATGTCTGCTGCCAGCGATAATGCCAGTGCTCTGGTTGGTCGGTTGGATCTGGAATATAACCGTGCACGTCAGGCTGCAATTACTAACGAAATTACTGAAATTGTCGGCGGTGCAAATGCGCTGAACTAATATAGAAGGCGATTATGAGATAAAGGAGGTTTACCAATCTTGAATAAGGGTAAAATTATTAGAATCGTTGGTCCAGTTGTAGACGTTGAGTTTACCGCTGATAATCTGCCTGCTATTTACAATGCGGTTGTAGTGCGGACAGCAGACCAGGATGATAAAAATTTTGAAGTTAATCTGACATTGGAAGTGGAACAGCATCTGGGTAATAATACTGTAAGATGCGTAGCCATGTCTTCCACAGATGGTCTGATTCGCGGCATGGTTGCTGTAGACACTGGTTCTGCTATTACAGTTCCAGTAGGGGATGCAACTCTGGGCCGTTTATTAAATGTAGTTGGTGACACCATTGATAATAACGGAGCAATTGAAGGCGGAGAAAGATGGGGAATCCATAGAGAAGCTCCTACTTTTGCTGAACAGAACTCTGCAAAAGAAATTCTGGAAACCGGGATTAAAGTTATTGACCTGATTTGTCCATATGTAAAAGGTGGTAAAATCGGTCTGTTCGGTGGTGCTGGTGTAGGTAAAACTGTATTGATTCAGGAATTGATTCGTAACATTGCGTACGAACATGGTGGATATTCTGTATTTGCTGGTGTAGGGGAACGTACCCGTGAAGGGAAAGACTTACTGGTAGAAATGACAGAGTCCGGCGTTATTAATAAAACAGCCATGGTATTCGGTCAGATGAACGAACCACCTGGAGCACGTATGCGTATTGCGCTGACTGGTTTGACCATTGCTGAATATTTCCGTGATGTTCAGGGTCAGGACGTATTGCTGTTTATTGATAACATTTTCCGTTTCACCCAGGCTGGTTCTGAAGTATCTGCGCTGTTAGGCCGTATGCCATCTGCTGTAGGTTATCAGCCAACTCTGGCAACCGAAATGGGTGCCATGCAGGAACGTATTACATCTACTAATAAAGGTTCTATCACATCTGTACAGGCTGTATATGTGCCTGCCGATGACTTGACTGACCCTGCTCCTGCTACTACATTCGCTCACTTGGATGCGAAAACTGTATTAAACCGTGATATTTCTGCAAAAGGTATTTACCCTGCAGTAGACCCACTGGATTCTACTTCTCGTATTTTGGACCCTCAGATTGTAGGGGAAGAACATTACGAAGTAGCTCGTGGTGTACAGCAGGTTCTGCAGGAATATAAAGAACTGCAGGATATCATTTCTATTTTGGGTATGGACGAATTGACTGACGAACAGAAATTGACAGTAGCTCGTGCTCGTAAAGTAGAACGTTTCCTGTCTCAGTGCTTCTTCGTTGCAGAACAGTTTACAGGTAACCCAGGCCAGTATATTCCATTAAAAGATACCATTCGTGGTTTTAAGGAAATTCTGGAAGGTAAATATGATGATCTGCCAGAAGGTGCATTCCTGATGGTAGGTACTATTGAAGATGCCGTAGAAAAAGCCAAAAGTATGATGGCGTAAGGGGGATTGGCAAATGGCTGATAAGACCCTGAAATTAGAAGTTATTACACCGGAACAGATTGCGCTGCAGGATGTAAGTACATCTGTAGTTGTTCCAGCGGTAGATGGTGATCTTGGTATTTGGCCAAATCATGCACCGTTGCTGGCAGGTTTGAAACCAGGTGTAATTACTTATAAAACAGCATCTGGCACAGAAAAACTGGTTGTGTCCGGCGGATTTATTGAAGTCTCCAATAACGTGATCAGCATTATTGCGCCAGCAGCTGAAAAAAGTACAGATATTGATTTTGCAAGAGCGGAAGCGGCCAAAAAACGGGCGCAGGAACGGATTGCAAAAAAAGAAAATATTGATGTTGCCAGAGCACAGGCTGCCTTGGCAAGAGCAAATGCTCGTTTGAGTGTTCGCTAATAATGAGAGCTGTTTCCTTACGGAGGCAGCTCTTTTTTTATTAAATTTTGTGAAGAGAGGATTTTATTATAACGATGTAAATATATTGAAAACGGTGTTTATAAGTTTTTTATCGTGAATGACAGGAGAAACAGTATATGAAAATTTTTATTATCAGACGAAATATTTTGAATAAAGCGCAGACTCAGGTATAAAAATAGCGCAGGGCAGTCCATACTAGAAGTGAGAAGGCGATGGAAGGGATGAACTGTTATGAGAAAAAAAGCGGCGTTATTGACAACATTAGGTCTTATGGTAAATTTGTTATTACCCCAACCAGTTAGTGCGGATTATCTTACAGGGGATTTACAACGATTGCATTGGTTATGTAATGATTATCAGTTGCCAATCAAGGGTTATGTCATAGAAGGATGGTTTTCTTTATATAATCGTCCAGGGTTGCAAAATACAGTGGAAGAACGGTTGCAGATAAAGGCTGGGCAATATCAGGGAAATTTGTTGGATGGCAGCACGTTAAACAGCAGTATGCTGCAGCGAGGACATAAGATATATATTGAATTACAGTTGATTACAGAAGATTTTCAGATAGCACAGCATTATTATGCATTGTGGCAAAGCTTTGCAGATACTTATAAAGATTGCCAACCTGTAGGCGTTACAATCATTACTGAATTTCCTGAATGTTTAACTATGCACACCAGAGAGCAGCTGCTTGGGGAACTGCAGCAAGGATTAGGTGTAGATGAAACAGCATTACATTATCTTGATTCAGTACAGCAGGCATCGGGATATTCCCCGCAATTGCGCCATGGTCTTAAAATAGGCGGGGAAACGATAAACTATAATTTTGCTTTTGCTGAGCGAGATTCGCAAACAATTCTGTATTTAGCTACTCCGGTCATTTATCAGCAATATTAACATTGTTACCAAATTTTTGTTTGACCAATGGGCAAAAATGCGGTATTATTAAAAAATAGTGTGTAAATATACGTGATGAATAGCTGTTACGAACATTATAAAAAAATTTGCATATATTATACTCATAAGGTACAAGAACACATATACTTATTGGTAGGATCGTAAATATGTATTCTTGTATATTATGCGTAAATAGAACTACTCCTAGAGGGAGGTCAACAGACTTGGATAAAATTATCGTAACAGGCGGAAATACCATCCGCGGAGAAGTTACAATCAGTGGAGCGAAAAACGCTGTATTGCCTATTATTGTAGGTGCATTGTTAGCAGAAGATATTACTGTATTACATGATGTGCCGAAACTGTCCGATGTAGCGACTATAAAAGAAGTGCTGGAAATTTTGGGCGCTAAGGTTACCATTGAGGACCATACAATGACAATTGATAGTCGCAATCTAAATAATTACAATGCCCCATATAATTATATTCAAAAAATGAGAGCCAGTGTATTAATTATGGGGCCATTGCTGGCCCGATTGGGCAAAGCTAAAATTTCTATGCCTGGCGGCTGTGCCATTGGCACACGGCCTATCGATTTGCATTTAAAAGGATTAGAAGCATTGGGTGCCGATATTCAGATCAATCATGGTGACATGAATGCAACTGTGATAGACGGCAAGCTAAAAGGCGCCAGAATTTATCTGGATTTTCCCAGTGTGGGTGCAACCGAGCATATTATGATGGCAGCTGCAACAGCAGAAGGTACTACAATTATTGAAAATGCAGCAGAAGAACCGGAGATTGTTGATTTAGCCAATTATCTCAATAGTATGGGTGCGATGATTCGTGGTGCAGGCACTAATGTAATCAAAGTAGAAGGCGTTGAAAAATTGCATGGTACCAATTATACAATTATACCTGACCGCATTGAAGCCGGAAGTTATATGATTGCCGCCGCCATTACCGGGGGCGATCTGACTGTCAAAAATGTGATTGTTGATCATATCAAACCGTTGATCGCCAAATTGGTGGAGTGCGGGATGGAAATTCATGAGGAAGGTAATAATCTGCGTATTATTGGAAAACAGCCGTTAAAAGCTGTGGATATTAAAACGATGCCTTATCCTGGTTTTCCAACGGATATGCAGGCGCAATTTATGGCTTTGATGACCGTGGCAGAAGGAACCAGCGTTTTCACAGAAACGGTGTTTGAAAACCGCTTTATGCATGCAGATGAATTGCGGCGTATGGGTGCTAATATCAAAATTGACGGACGCAGTGCCATTGTAGAAGGTGTTTCCAGGCTAACGGGCTGCAAAGTGAAAGCTACCGATTTGCGGGCGGGAGCGGCGTTAATTATTGCTGCTCTGGTAGCAGAAGGACAGACAGAAATTACAGAACTGCAGCATATTGACCGCGGATATGAGGATTTAATTAGAAAGTTCCAAACCATTGGTGCAGATATTGTGCGTATCAATGAAGAAGAATAAATGGATTATCGTAACTAGATATGAAAAAAAGCTGGGCATGTGCTGCTCAGCTTTTTGTTTGATAAGAGTTGTTTTGAATGAACAAAAAAGAGCTGTACAAGTGTCCTGCACAGCTCTTTTTCTTATGAGTTAAAGAATTTTATTTGGTCAGCAAGCTGCAAACGGCATCGGCATAGGCCACAGGGTCTTCGATGGTTAACCCTTCAATCAATAATGCCTGGTTGTATAAGACATTGATATAAGCTGTTGCTTTTTGTTCATCAGTTGGATATACATTGCACAGTGTTTGGAAAATCGGATGATTGGCATTGATTTCCAAAATCCGTTCTGCTTTATGATAATTTGGTTCTGGCATGGTATCCAATACCCGTTCCATTTCGATGGAAATTGGACCTTCGCTGGACAAGCAAACTGGATGGGTTTTTAATCTGGTGGAAAGTTTTACTGCCTTTACCTTACCTTCCAGTGCTTTTGTGCAGAATTCCAATAAGGATTTGTTATCTTCGGCTTTTTGTGCAGCAGCTTCTTTTTCTTCAGCACTTTCTAAATCAATATCGCCATCGGCAATTGATTTGAAAGGTTTTTCTTTATAATCACGAATTACTTTTAAAGCAAATTCATCTACATCATCGGTTAAATACAATACTTCATAGCCTTTTTCCTGGAACATTTCAATTTGCGGCAGCAGATTAATCTGGTCAATGGTTTTGCCGCAAGCGTAATAGATGCTGGTTTGATCTTCTTTCATTCGTTCTACATATTCATTTAAAGTAACCAGTTTTTTCTCGGTGGAAGAGTAGAACATAATCAAATCCTGCAGCATTTCTTTATGGGTGCCGTAGTCGCTGTAAATACCAAATTTCAGCTGTAAGCCAAAGGTTTCAAAGAATGCTTCATATTTTTCCCGATCATTTTTTTGCAGTTTGAGCAATTCGGATTTGATTTTCTTTTCTAAGCTGGTAGCAATTAATTTTAATTGACGATCATGCTGCAGCATTTCTCTGGAAATATTTAAGGACAAATCCTGCGAGTCTACCAATCCGCGAACAAAGGCAAAATAATCCGGCAGTAAATCGGCGCATTTATCCATAATCAGGACACCGCTGGCATAGAGTTGTAATCCTTTTTCAAAATTTTTGCTGTAAAAATCATATGGCGGATGAGCCGGCACAAACAATAAAGCATTATAGGTAGCGGACCCTTCTGTATTGCTGTGAATGGTCAGCATAGGATCTTCGTAATCAATAAATTTTTCTTTATAGAATTTTTGATATTCTTCTTCTGAAATTTGAGCCGGCATCTTTTTCCACAATGGTGTCATGCTGTTTACAGTCTGAATTTCGATATATGTTTCAAACTCAGGATTTTCAGGATCAGAGCCTTCTTTTACTTTACGTTGTTCGATTGGCAAATGGATTGGATACCGAATGTAATCGGAATATTTTTTGATAATACCGCGAATATGATATGGATCCAGATAGGAATCATAGTCATCATCTGGTGTATTATCTTTGATGGACATGATGATTTCTGTGCCAACGGTATCTTTTTGACATGGTGTGATGGTGTAACCGTCAGCGCCGTCTGATTCCCATACATAACCCTGAGTAGAATCTTCACTGCGAGTAATGACCTTTACATTTTTGCTGACCATAAAGGCAGAATAGAAACCAACCCCAAATTGTCCGATGATATCAATGTCATCACTTTTTTCCTGATTGGTTTTAAAGTCCAGTGAACCACTTTTGGCAATGGTGCCCAGATTGGTGTTCAATTCTTCTTCAGACATGCCGCAGCCATGGTCTGTAACAGTTAAAATACGATTTTCTTTATCAATGGCTACATCAATGGAAAGTTCATCTCTGTTTAAGCCAGTTTCTCCTTTTACCATAGCATTATAATAACGTTTGTCAGTTGCATCGCTGGCATTGGAAATAATTTCTCTTAAAAAGATTTCCTTATGTGTATAGATAGAGTTGATCATCAGATCCAATAAACGTTTTGATTCTGCTTTAAATTCGGTTTTTTCCATTTAAAATCGATCCTTTCCTGAAAAGTTTTATACAAATAAAATAATTAACTAAGATTTTGTTAGCACTCGGACTTGATGAGTGCTAACAAAACATATAATATACCTGTCATGCAAAAAAAGCAAGTAGAAATCATAGATTTTTTGTGAAAAAAATGTGAAGATTTTCTTGCAATTTTCTTACAAAAAATGTTCTTGACCGGATTCTTACTTGTATTATGGAGTACTATCCGTTATACTTTTTGATGTATGCTCTTTTTGAAAAGCAGAGAAAGAATTCTTTTGCAGAGCGTTTGCGTGTCTGTAAAATGATTTGCCGATTAAAAGATAAGACAGTGTCAAGTAACGTATGAAAAAAGAGAGAATCAAAAAAAGATAATCAGGAGGATTTCACATGAAAAAGCGAGTGATTGCGCTGGTGTTGCTTTGTTGTTTTTTATTAACAGCTTGTGGTGGTACTGGTACAGTTGTGGAAGAGGTAATCTGGAATAACGAAACGTTTAATGAAGATGCATATGATGTGATTGTAGTGGGTACCGAGCCGGAAGGGATTGCTGCTGCGGTTTCTGCTGCCCGCAATGGGATGAAAACGTTGCTGTTGGGCGAAGATGAAGCTCTGGGCGGTTTGATGACCATTGGAGAGTTAAACTTTATTGACATGTGTGAGAGTCGTGACAGTACTTTACTGACGCAAGGTTTCTTTAAAGAGTTTTATGATGCAGTGGGCGGCAGCGCTTTTGATATTACAGAGGCCCGCAATTTCTTTTTATCTGTCGTGACTGCTGAACCATTATTGACCTTACGTACGCAAAATCAGTTTGTAGAACCGATTATGGACGGCAACACAATTGTTGGTGTCCGCATGGATGAAAATGGCGTGGAACGTGCCTATTACGGTTCTCGCCTGATTGATGCCACCGTTGATGCTGATGTGGCTGCGGCGGCTGGTGTGCCTTATACCTATGCCGGAGAAGATATTGGTGAGAAAGATCGGCAGATGGGTGTGACACTGGTGTTTGAGTTGTCAGGTGTCAATTGGACAAAGGTTTCTCTGCATCTAAACTGGCAGCGGTTTAAAGCAGAAGTATTAAAACAAGGCACGGCAGATATGGGGGCGACCGAAAAGACTGCTTGGGGTTATACCGAAGAAGGTTATGCATATGAGCCGCACGATTCTATGATGCGTTTGCGTGGGTTTAATATTGCAAGACAGAATAATGGCAATGTGCTTATCAATGCGCTGATTATTTTTGGTGTAGATCCGCTTAGTGATGAAAGCAAAGCAGAAGGCATTACGCGAGCGCAGGCAGAGATGGAATATTTGATTCCTTATATTCAAGAAAACTTTACTGGGTTTGAAAATGCAGAGTTGGTAGCAACAGCAGAACAATTGTATGTGCGGGAAAGTCGGCATATAATTGGTGAATACCAGTTGACCATTGATGATGTGTTAGAGAACCGCGATCAGTGGGACAAAATTGCTATTGGGGCTTATCCGGTAGATGTGCAGCCAACGGCGACACAAACCTATGGTACTGTCATTGGCAGTCCGGATCGATATGCAATTCCGTTTCGCTGCCTGGTACCTAAAATTGTAGATAACTTACTGGTAGTAGGCCGCAGCGCTTCTTATAAATCGTTGGCGGCGGGCAGTGCCCGTGTTATTCCTATTGGTATGGCAGAAGGGGAAGCAGCCGGTGTGGCCGCTGCTTACTCAGTCAATAATCAGACAGATTTCCGTACCATGAGCCAAGATAAGAATGCAATCAGCAGAGTGCAAGACACGTTAAAAAAACAGGGCGCCTATTTAGATGATTTTACAGTGCATGAGGACTTTATGGATCATTGGGCGTATTCCGGTGTAAAGGTACTGCGCAGTTTGGGTATTTTGGATGGCGGTTACAGCAATGATTACAAATTGGATGAACCAATCAGCCGCTGGCGCTATCAAAACATGATCAATAATGTTTTGAAGAAAGCAGGCATTACACAGGATTATATTGAAGTGAATGATAATCCGCCAAATCGGCAGATTATTGGCACCACAGCCAGAGCCATTGCTACCGCGGAAGGTATGAAATACGAAAATGATTATGAGGTTTACATGAAAGCGTTGGAAGAACGCGGTATCATGACAGAAGAATTAAAAGAATATTTTTCTGATGGAGAGAAAAATCCAAATGTAGCTGAAGTGGTGCAGCTGATGGCCAATATGTATCAATATTTACAGCAGAGCAACCAACAATAACAGTCAGGAGCCAGGTATTTTTGCCTGGCTCTTTCAAAATACTGACAAAAAAATAGAATATGAGTAAAGGGTTTATAAATTTATGCTACAAGGAGATTCGAGATGAAACGAAGATGGATAACAGCACTGTTGCTCATTGTGCTGGGATTGGGGATCTGGGGCTGCAATAATAATGAACAGTATGATGTAATTGTGGTCGGTGGAGATCCGGAAGGAATTTCGGCAGCAGTAACAGCTGCCCGCAATGGGATGAAAACATTATTGGTAGAGGATGACCAGGCTTTAGGCGGTTTGATGACATTGGGCGGTCTGAATTTTATTGATATGTGTAATGGCCGGGATGGTACATTATTGACTCGGGGTACTTTTGAGGAATTTTACAATGCAGTAGGTGGTACCGCGTTTGATATTGAGTTGGCCAAAGACGTGTTTATGCAAATGGTAACGCAGGAAGAAAATTTAACCTTAAAGTTAAACACTCAGTTTGTAGAACCTGTGATGAAAGATAATAAAATACAGGGCGTGGTTTTACAACAGGATGGAACGAATGTAACCTACAAGGCCAAAAGTGTCATTGATGCCACTGTAGATGCAGACGTAGCCGCAGCGGCAGGGGCACAATATACGTATTTAGGGGAAGATTATGGACAAAAAAAGGATGTTACCGGTGTAACTTTGGTATTTGAACTATCCGGTATTGATTGGCAGCAGGTTGCGCAATATTTGAACGAAGATGATAATCCAAATACCGGAGCAACGGAGAAAGCAGCTTGGGGCTATAATGAGGAAAGTTTTGCTTATGTGCCGCAGGATAAAGAGACGCGTTTGCGGGGATTAAATATTGCCTTACAGGATGATGGCAATGTACTGGTAAACGGATTTATTATTTTTGGAGTAAATCCTTTGGACAAGGCCAGTAAGGCGGCCGGTATGGAACGGGGAAAGGCCGAACTGGAATATATTGTGCCTTATCTGCAGGAAAATTTTATTGGATTTGCCAATGCCGAACTGGTGGGTACGGCTGAACAGTTGTATGTGCGGGAAAGCCGCCATATTTTAGGGGAATATCAGTTGACTTTGGACGATGTATTGGAAAATCGTAACTTTGAGGATGTCATTGCACTAGGTTCTTATCCGGTAGATGTGCCGCCCAATGAGCAACGTACTGTTGGGATTATTTTGGGAAATCCGGACCGATACGGTGTGCCGTTTCGCTGTCTTGTTCCTGTAGATATTGATGGTATGCTGGTGGTGGGCCGCAGTGCTTCTTATACTTCATTGGCGGCGGGCAGTGCCAGAGTAATTCCGTTAGGTATGGCGGAAGGCGATGCTGCCGGTGTGGCTGCTGCTTATGGGATAAATAATAAGATGAGTTTCCGACAGATCAGTCAGGATGAAGAGGCAATTGCTTCTATTCAGCAAACACTGAAAGAACAAGGGGCTTACTTGGAAAGCTGGCCGCAGGTACAAGAAGCAGTGGAACAGCACTGGGCGTATTCAGGTGTAAAAACGCTGCGCAGTCTGGCATTGGAATATGGGGGTTATGACAATTATGGTACTTTTG
>OGPA01001697.1_pt1 | contig 17580 bp, 8 predicted proteins | sample 1552841 | NCBI WGS metagenome assembly OGPA01 (sample SAMEA2579916, study PRJEB22360) | human gut metagenome | reverse complement strand
TGCCAACCGGAGAAAAAGGTAAAAGCTATAAAGAGAACATGGAATATCATCGTGGCACCAGTTGGAAAGCCAAGCTACGTGTTGCAGTTGATAAAGCAATCTGGACTTCCATCAACTATGAGGAATTTCTACAAAAAATGCAGTTAGCCGGATATGAAGTCCGACAGGGAAAACACCTGTCCTTCCGTGCACCGGAACAGAAAAACTTCACTTATATGAAATCTCTCAGAAGTTATTATAGCGAAGAAAATGTCCGCATCCGTCTGGCAAAAAATCGTAGCAAAGTGAAAACTCCAAAGCATCTGTCCAGAGATGCTCGCCTGTATATCAATATTTCCACTTATGTTACAACCGGCAATCGAGAAGGATTTGAACGTTGGGCAAAACTAAATAATCTAAAAGAGGCAACCCGCACCTTCAACTATCTTTCTGAAAATAATCTGCTGAATTATGAAGATTTTCAACAGCATGTTTCTGATGTTGATGCTTCTGTTAAAGCGGCTGAACAGAGAATAACACAAATCAACAATGAACTGAACACGCAGAAAGTCATTCAAAAACATTGTGATTCTTACCGGCCCTGCCGTAAAGTGATTGAAGATTGCAAATCTGCTAAAAATCCAAACGCATACCGGACCAAACATCAAGCAGAATACCAACTCCACGATTCACTAAAAAAAGAGCTTCAGGATCTCGGTGTTACCAAAATCCCAAGCTCTAATAAAATCCAGAAGCGGATAGAAAATCTTGAATCTGAACAGGCTGCTACTGTCCGTGAAAAGCAGGAATTACAGAAAAAGCAGAAGACACTGGATATCATCAGACAGAATTTCACAGCACTGCTTAATTCTCCTGAGATCAGTTCAGACTTACTTCCAGCAAAACGGGAACCTATTTCTGTCACAAGAGATAAATAAGATTGCACTGGCAACTCACTCATTTTCTTTCAAATCTTCCCATGGTTTAAAACCCATTTTCTCCCAGGTGACGCCATACGGTGCACCTCCGGAGGTATTTGTTTTTGGATTATGACAGTTATATAACGAAACGAAAAGACCGGGATTTCCCGATCTTCTCATATTATTTATGGGATTTTCTTTTGCATATACTAAATATGATTAAGGATATTCCCATTAAGGAAAGCCACATAATTACATTCGTATCGTCTCCCGTTTTTACATTTGGAGTATGACTGCTATTATCACCTGATGGTTCTTCTGAAACTGGTGGCGTATTCGTGGTAATTGGTGGTATCGATTCATTTTTAAATTTAGGCTCTGCCGTTACATTCCAAATTATCTGACCATCATAATTACCTGGAACTGTTATGATAAAAGGTTCGCTTTGATATACTTGATTTCCAATTTGTGTTTTTTGTGTCTGCACAAAAAGATACACACCTTTTTCCAGATCTCTGTACATAACTTCTCCATCGGAATTGGTCTTCCCTGATATTCCTTGGATGCCGTTATCCTGTACATATTTTCCCAGTTTTTTTGCAGCTTCTGCCTGAGCAGAAGAATCCTCAAAATCAAATATGACTCCAGACTTTGCAAACTCACTCACTAATGCCCATGAATTATTTTTATATGTTCCAACCTGATACATCGTAAATTCAATATTACTTAGCTTATATACCGTGGTCTCATCTTCAACAGTTGCTTTTAATAATATACTTCCCTGATCATTCGCAGACACAGGTAACGGAATGAGGAGTAAAAGCATACACATCACACTGGCCATACACATATATATTCGCTTATGTTTAATTATTCTGCTCATGTTTTTTCTCCTTCCTGCGTTTATGAGATTTAATGCTCACCCATATGATGATCAAAGCAACAATTCCCCCAATCAATAGAATCAAATTGAATGGAATTGTATGATGAAGACCAACTTCCTCATCTATCTTCTGTGCCTCTTCATACGGAATTCTGGTGCCACGTACAAGCAGTCTGTGTGTATTAACTGCATAAGGAGTGCATGTGACCAGCGTTACATAATCCTTGCCTTTTTCAATTTGTAAAGCATCTGTATCTGATGGCAATACTGTCAGAATCTGATCCACCTGATAGGCAAAGGTATGATGAAGAACTTTAATATAAAATACATCTCCAACCTCCATCTTGTTCAGGTCGGTGAATATCTTGGCATTTGCAAGTCCACGGTGTCCGGATAATACCGCATGACAGCTCTCACCGCCTACCGGAAGCGAGGTGTTTTTCAGATGTCCTACACCTGACTGCAGTACTTTTTCGGATGTTCCATGATAAACCGGAAGAACAACATCAAGCTTTGGGATATCAATATATCCCATCATTCCAGTATCATCAATTTTCAAAAGTTTGTTATACTCATCATCTTCTGTCTGGTTTTCATTGCTTTCTGAAAATGGATCTGCTATGGAACCAATTCCGATCAGGCTTTCGTTGTAGTCCTGTGCCTGCTTGATCATTGCATTTTCCTGTTCTTCCGACAAATGCGAAACTTCCTGTTCATAATCTGTAGCAATGGTTGTGCTGTTCATCTGATTAATGTAATTACTCACTACCGGATACAGGATTAAAGAAAATGCCATCAGATATCCGATTCCTCTTAGTATTTTTACTACTTTCTTCATAATACCTTTCACCTTTTCGTCTGTTTCTTCTGAAATATCCAGTCCACACTGGACATTTCAGAAAAAGCAGACATCCTCCCGGTACAATACCGGGAAGATGAACTGTCTTTTTATCCATTCTTAAACTTCAGAATGCTTAGTTTTTTGTTTTCTTTTTGCCAAAAGCTTTGCTTGCTGTTAATGCACCGAAAAGAACGATACCAGCCAGTGTTACCATAAGGGCACCCTTGCTACCAGTAGATGGAAGCTGTGCACCTGTTTTGTTTTCTACAGCTACTTCTGGAGAAGTTTTTGTATCTTTAATTTCTGTACCTGTTGTTGTAGGTCCATTGTATGTGTAATCAACTGAATAGCTTGTCAGTTTTCCGGTTTTTGGATCATAGTTTGCTTTAATCTCAACCTTGATATCGCTGAGAAGCTTATTGTATCCTTCTGGTGCTTTTGTCTCTCTTAAGTAATAAGTTCCAGCATCAAGACCTTTTACAAGTACTTTTCCGTCAGCATCGGATACAATTTTTGCAGAAGTAAAGCCTGTTGCTTTAGCTTCATCGGCTGTTGCCTGACGGTATACACCTTCTCCTTCGTCTACAATATTAACCTTCGCCTGTTCATCTGCTGCAGTACCTTCTGTGTTTCCCTTGTAAAGCTCAAATTCTGCCTTTGCAAGTGCAGTCTTATCTTCTTTATTATTCTGGTCTTTTAAATAATATTTATAAATTGTAAAATCAAAAGTATGTACATCTACGATGCTTGGCTCAGATGTACCTGTTCCACCTGTTGTCGGGTCATTACTGTATTCAACGACCGCCTTGTTGGTATTTGGATTCATACCGATTACAGCATCTTTGTTTAAGGTTGCAGTGTAAACAACTGTGATTGTCTCGCCTGTATGATTCTTATAGGAATTATAGAAATCATTTAAGGTAACTGTTAAAGTACGTTTAGCCTGGTCATATGCAAGTGCGTATGTATTAGTTCCTGATTTCTTAGCAGTAAGTGTTGTATTTCCAACTTTTACAGATAGTACTTCTTTTAAGTCCAGTCCTTTGGACAAAGTATCGCTAAATTTAAAAGTATAAGAATTATATCCTGTCATGTCCGGCACTTTAGAAGTCAGCTGATAAGTGACAGTATCGCCAATTCCAAAATCTCCAGCTTTCTTTTCATCTGATTCGCTGTGTGGTGCGATGGTATCTTCAGGATTATTCTCATCGTCCAATTCCATCTGATGGCTGCCATCCCATGAAGCATCTACAATAGCACCAACTGTAATTCCGCTTCCACTCTGTGCCGGAATGATTTTCTTGTCTACTGTCGGGTAATTGCTCTTCATGTTAATTGTAGCTGTATCAGCTGTAATGCTAACTAAAGATGCTGCAGATGTATAAGTCTGATTTCCTGGTGCTGTGGAGGTATCTGTTGCTCCTTTTGGATAAACTAAATAGTATCCATATGCTAAATCAGAAACTACTGTAGAAGTTGCTGTCGTATTAACTGTTTTTGTTGCTGTAATATGGTTCTTTGAATCTAAAATCCATCCAAGCACATCTTTAGCAAATGTTTTCGCTGTAGCAGCCTCTCCATTTGCTCCGACCTGTTCTTTAACATAGTTATATGCCGCTTCACTTAAAGCTTCGCCTGTTAAACTTTCAGATCCTGGAATTCTAGTATTATTCTTAAAAAATCCTTCATATGCACTGTTCAGTGTATATGCTACATTCTCGCCACTTTTTGTTGCTGTAAAAATCTGATACAGATCCAGAGTCTTTCCTTCCACTGTATTGTTGACTGTCAGGGTTCCTTTTGGAGCATCTGCTGCATCTGCTGCAAATGCAGTCATGCTCATGGACAGTATCATGGTCATTGCCATCAGAACTGCCATAAATCTTGATACTAATTTCTTCATGTTCCTCTTCTCACTTTCTTTTGATTTTTTATTGGTTCGCTTGGGATTCCTTCAGCTTTTACGGTGGAAGTTCCCCACGCAGCCATATCTCTCTCATGACTCTACTCCCCCTTTCCTACATCGTCTGTTTCCGTTTCCTTCTGCGTCCGGTATAAAGCAGGAACGCTAACAACAGGCCACCTGCTATGATAAACATCATAATGCCCTCGCCGCCGGTATCCGGAAGCAGTGCAAAATGCCGGTTGATAATCGTGAAGGTAAATCCATCATCAGAGCTTTTTATTGTAGTTGTATATCCTTTTATTTCCGTTTCCGTAACAGAATATTCATAATAATGCGGTTTTTCAGCATCATCTTTTATGTAGGCTGGAAGAGTTTCAACCACTTTCTGCCATGTAGATTTTGAGATATCACCTTTTATTTCATAGTTTTCATATCCCGGCACAACTTCTGTATGTTTTGTTCCTTCCGCATCCGTCCAGCTTCTGGAAATTGTAATCTTAATAGTGTCTGGTCTGATGTTGTCCATATTCCGGAAATCTTTCCATACCTTATTAATGGTCAGATTTACAAATTCATCACATGGATCCTGTGTATCAGATGGTTCCGGTGACGTGCTATCCCCTGTATTTACAGTAGTTTTGGTATCTGACATCAGAACAGCTTTTGCATCTGATACATAAACATTCAGATCTGCTGTTTCAGAAGAATCTTTTGTTGCCATAACTGCATTCTGCAATGTGTTATACTCATCTACCTGCACTACATGTTTTACTGAGAAGATGCTCCATCCATTTTCCTGACTGAACGTATCTGTCAGAAGTTTCGAATTCTTTTTGATCTCATCAAAACTAATCGCCGGTTTTCGGTAAATACGATAATTGTTATTCTCACCTTCTACACCTGCTTTTGTATTAAAGTCATATACAGATTCCAGATCACTTTTTCCGCTGAATGGTCCCACCAGTTTAGATGTTCCACGGACCACATCGCAGTAATACATGTTGTTATTTTTCAGCAGTCCTTCGTCGTTATATCCTACAAAGCCTCCGCTTCGTCCATCTGTTGCAGTACCGTCTGCATCATTTCCGGCACCGCCGGCATAGACATCGTATCCCGTACTGATTCCATATACATTGCTGTCTGTAATTTTTGTCCTGTTTGCCTTAATCAAGTTGACACTGATATTGGACTTTACATCATTATCTTTCGTTATGATTCCATTCTTATCACATGGAAGCTTGATAGAAGAATCTCCGATCTTAATGATTGCAAAATCAGTCTGCTGCCCGTTTTCTGTCGAATTTTTGGACAGACCAACGGAAATATCAAGTCCCAGCAGATTCACGTGGATAAGATTTCCATCGTACAGCGCATCAACCTTTACAATTCCAAGATTGATATGCAAAAGGTTGGAATCCTGAATCTTATCCAGATACAACGCTTTTACTAGATTATCCAGAACTACGAGCAACGCATCCACCACTGTAGAATCCAATTTTACATCCGCAAGATAGGCAAAGCTTGTTCTTCCTGCGAAGCCTCCGGCTGTTCCACCGGATTCTACCAGTTTCAGGCTGTTTTCCTGATTTTGAGCATCTCCTGCATTACAGCCTGACATTCTGGCAAGATTTGCGTAGCCGATAAATCCTCCAGCGATCTGCTCTGCTCCACCTTTACTCTGAACTGTATAACCACCAGGTATGCCTGCCACACTGCTGTCATCAATGTGGGAACCGAAAATATCCAGAACGCCGAGGGCACCGCCCAGGAGCTGTCCAGATTTATCTCCCAGCACATCCAGCTTCTCCATTTTTACAACTCCGCTTTTTCCGGAGTATCCTACAAAACCGCCGACGCTGTTTAGTCCAGTTACATAATTTAATCCTGTTACGCTGCTGTTTTTGACAGATCCATTTAACAGTGAACCACCAAATCCGCCCGCTGTTCCGCTGTATGTAACCTGATTATTCTGTCCTGCATCTGTCGCTGTGTTAGCACTGACGCCAAGCCCTGCATCTGGACTTCCTGTGACATTTCCGTAATATACATAGCTTCGGAACGCATCCAACACATCGGTTTTTCCAAGTTTTAAAAGATACTGTAATACCGAGGTCTCATTACCTGCACTAATGTTTGCGGCACCGGAAACATCCGCAATACCGAAGCATCCTCCGGCATATTCACCGGCTACTACGGAACGAATCTTGTCTGCACGGATTCCGCTTCCCGGCGTATCCTTCTCGCCGAGGACCGCTCCGCAGAGACTTCCTGCAAATCCTCCTGCTGCTTTTGCGTACCCGGTATTGCTTCCATTTTGATAGGTTCCGTTTACGATCACGCCCCAGTCATCCCAGGCTGACACAGATGCACAGCGGATGGTAGAAACAGTAGCATTCAGAACCTTAATCAGTTCTGCCGGAGCATTTACCATAAGAACATCCAGAAGCTTATTCAAAAGTCCCTGCTTTGTAGCTGTATCAATAGCTGCCACACTACCTGGATCTACTTTTCCAGCAAAACCGCCTACATAGGAAGTTCCATCTACACGCCTTAAATTTGTGATACTGCAAGAGGTATTTTCATCTCCCCAGATCTGACCGCCGATCATTCTTCCCACATAGCCTCCGGCAAATCCTGCCAGGTCTTTGTCTGCAATACCGGTTGCTTTGATCCTTGCTCCGGAACGATATCCGTCCACATGGGACTGTTTTACAACCGGCACAAAGGTTTTTAATGCCGCCAGACCGTCTGCACCGATAATCTTAAGACCTGCCAGTGAAACGTCACCTGTGTTTGCCACAGAACCGGTAAGCATCTCACCCGCAAATCCACCGCTGCTTCTGAAGGCTTCCACTGACTGAAGATCTGTTGCAGTTCCATTTGTCACGGTACCGCCTTCCATACGGCCTACATAGCCTCCGGCAGAACCGCCCTGTGTTGCTTTACTTGCCAGAATGCTCCTTCCTGCTGTGACTGCGTATCCATATGCATACTGAGAAATGATCTCATTTAACTGTTCTTGATCATTGACTTCACCAAGTGCCTGTAATTTATTACCGTAACTTCCATAAGAACCGACAGCACCAACCCATTTGTTCCAGGTATCCGTATCCAGTCCACGAAGCGGTCCATAAACAGCTGTATTCTTTTCTGTCGGATACACCGCCTGAAGAAGCGTCAGCGGATTATCTAGTTTGATAAGACCAAATAAAACCTTCAGACTTCCTGTATCTGCAACATTCGCACACCGCATCAGTCCTGTATAACCTCCGGCATATTCCGTTCCATATACGGAACGGATACGATAGGCCGCACATTCTCTTACGGTTCCTGCATATGTAGAGCCTTTCCAGTTATCCGTATTGTTTCCCCAGATCTGACCGCCATAGTTGTAACCTGCATATCCTCCTGCAAGTCCACGGTAAATGCTGTCATCACTTTCAGCCTGAGCCCTCACAGCACCTCCACAAGGTACACAGGTTGTTTCACTGTTTTTGATCACAGGAACAAATGCCTGTAAAACGCCAAAAAGATTATCTGCCTTGATCAGTCCTCCAAGAGCACTTAATCCATCTACCACATCTGCCGCACTCCCCGGCTCCATGGTTCCAACATATCCACCGGCACTTTCACGCCCTATGATATGTGCAAAATTATAAGAATTACTATTCTGAATCTGAACTCCAAGAAGTTCTCCTGCATATCCACCGGCTTTTCCGGTATCACCATCTCCATCTGTTGCAAGAACATTAAATCCGCCTGTTGCTCCGTAAACATCTGAGCTGTCTATGATAGATGCAACTACGGTCAACGCTGATAACAGATTTGAGGCAGAAAGTACCTTATCCAGAACGCTTGCACCTCCGATAGCCGCCGTACTTCCCATAGCAGCTTTCCCAATATAGCCGCCGGCATAACGATAACCATTTACCGCATATGCACTGTCGCTTCCGTAATAACTGCTACCATCTTCCTGCTGCAGATTCTTTGGCTCACTGACACCTGTATGCTGCAATTTATTTACATCGGAATTGCTGATCTGTACACCAGTTCCGCATCCGATAAAGCCTCCGGCACTTCCGGCATCCGCATCGTTGGTGCTGTCTTTTTCAAGAGTACCTGTAACGGTAACAGTAAACCCTTTTTCTACAGAATTAACACTGGCATTACTGATCACCGGAACAAAAGCATTGACCAGGGATAGTAATCCTGTCAGATCAACCAGTTTTGTAAGAATTGATGATTTAGCTCCAATCTCTGCAACTGCTCCAGCTTTTACAAGACCTCCGAACCCTCCGGCATAACGAAGGCCTTCTACTTTCAGAAGATTTTCTACTGCCGTTCCTTTTCCGGAATCAACAGCATTTGCTGAATTATCTACATGACCGCTCTGCATCTCTCCAACGAAGCCACCTGCATAGCCTTCTGCGTTTTCAAATCCGCTGTCAGCCGTAACTGTCAAACCATCTGCGGTACCAGCAACTTTGCAATTCGTAATTTTGCTGGATGCCGCCTGAAGGACACTTGCCAGCTCTTTCAGACTCAGGATCTTACCAAGGACACTATTCAAAAAATCTCCTGTGGCATCTCCTGCCTCCGCTGCACTTCCGGAGCGCATAATTCCGATATAGCCACCGGCATGATATGGTGCTGTGACTTCTTTTACATTGGTCACATCAGAATTCTTAACCATGACTGCTTTTCCATTACCGATATAACCCCCGGCATCTCCAAGAGCCACATCATCATTTTTTCCGGATGCTGTTACAACTAAGCTGTCTCCCTCAATAGAAGAGTCGGAAATTCTCGGATAAGCCACATCCATAACACTGAGAAGCTGATTTACATTTAAGAGGCCCAGTAACTTAATAGAACCTGTCTGTGCCACATCACCAGGCATCAGCCTTCCTGCAAAACCACCGGCATAGCTGGTTCCCTTTATATAAGAGAGTCCGGTAATATTTGTTGTTGCAATCGCACCAGCCTCACCTTCGGTTGTTCCATCCTCACTATTCGTGTCTGCTTTGAATCCGGAATTGTTGTTTCCATAGTTGATATCTACTGCCTGTCCGTCTCCCACAAAGCCGCCCGCCATATCAGCGGATACCTGAGGGTCAGAACCATTCGAAACATAGGCAATAGAAGTATTATTGAACTCCGGTCTCAGGGCACTGACAACTCCAAGCAGATTCTCTAATTCAATTCCTGTCAGTTTTGATGTAGTGGAATCTCCAGCACTTAATGCATCTCCGGCTTTAGCAAAACCTGCAAAGCCTCCGGCTTTTCCTGATGTTGCAGATGCAGTAACAGTTTTCAGGTTGCTGATCTTAGTGTCCCTTGCTCGTCCACTAATGCATTCTCCAATAAAGCCACCACTATAACCTTTCTCATTGCCAGTAGACACACTATATCCTGACGAAACACCTGAAACAGTGCTGTCAACTGTAAACGTCTCAATCATCTGCCCTACAGAAAGAAGGCTGTCAATTTTCAAAAGCGGTAATCCAAGAAGTTTAATACCACCAACATTAGCAAGAGTACCACTTCCGAAATATCCGGCAAATCCTCCTGCACACTTTCCAGCCGTTACAGAATTCAGATTTGTGACGGATGTTTTCCTTACTTCTCCACCTGTTCCATAACCGATAGCACCTCCGGCACGACCATTCTCCTGATTTGACGCAGTAACTGTAAGTCCCAAAGAGCCTCCGTTTACGGAACAATCTTTACATTCAAAACGCATGTAGTCTGCTGCTGTAACTGTTCCGCCAAGGACATCACTGACACTGGTCATTTTAGCGTAACCTAAGATTCCTCCAGCATTCTCTGTTGCTGAAACAGACATGCTTTCTGATGCAGTAATACTATTAGAATGCTCATTAAAACTGTAAGAAATACTGTTTTTTGCAAGCATACGATTCAAAGCTTTTGTAGTTGATTTTGAACCATCTGCAAGTTCTGAAGTATTAGAAACCTGAACAGCTCCGGCATATCCTACAAGTCCGCCGGCATATTTGCCACTGGCATCTAAGGATATCGTACTTCCGTCAATGGTACATCCGCTTATAACAGAAGGGCGAAGTCCCACCAGGTTCAAAATATCCATATCCGTAATATTACCGTTCAACAAACCTGTAAGAAGTTTTTTCACAAGATCAAGAAGACCTTTATTTTCATCAATAGATGTAACAGCACCAAGGGTTGCTAAGCCGGCAAATCCTCCGGTATAATCTTTTCCGGACACTGTACCAAGAGAAGAAATACTGCAGTTCACGGCATAACTGTTACGCATTTCTCCTATAAATCCACCTGCATAACCACTTTCCTTACCAGAGCTTCCTGTCGCAGATACATTTGCACTGCCATTAATGCTACATCCAAGCATTACTGTATTGACCGGGAAATCAGCTATTTGGATTCCCAGATGATCCAGTGCACCTGCAACAACTGCATTGGAAGCACGACCAATAAATCCTCCTGAGTAATCTGTACCATTAACACTCTCAGTACCATTAACTGAACATCCAGTCATTACAGCACCTATTGTTTCACCAGCAAATCCACCTGTATAATTCTGCCCAGATATCGTATCATTGCCAGATACTGAACAATTGCTGAACACCGGATTCACATAGCCAATTGGAATCAGGTTTCCAACACTTAGAACGCCTCCATTCAAAAGCGTTGTAATCAGATCCCCAAGACCTAATACTGGAATCAAGTTTAATAAAGTACTAAGTGCGTCCGTTACTCCTTTAAGCACTCCTGAAAGGGCTTCATATTTTGTAATACCTGAAATGTACCCGACAAAACCACCTGTCCAGCTGTTTGCATTAGACACTCCTGATAATCCTTCTACATGACAGTCTGATATTTGTACGTTTCCTTTTACAACACCGGCAAAAGCTCCTGTTGAAAAAGATTTTGGATCCTTTTCCAACCCACTTGATAATCCCAGGATTTTTAAAACTCTGGTCAACACTACACCAAGCAAACTAAAATCTTTTTTAATAGAATTCGTTGTCGTTGATACAGAAACTCCTGATAAGGTAAGATTTTTTACGACAACCTGTTTTGATGAAATCTGTAATGAACTGTCATATGGGGTCGATAAACTTCTGAAAAATCCAACACCATATTCCGTGTCCGAGCTACTTCCATTTGAATAAGCACTCTGATTAATTGCTGTGTCCTGTACCATCTTTACATTACTGATTTTGACATTAGCACCTTCTGTCATTCCCTTGCGGCCTTCCATATTTCCCTGGAAGTTCTTTATAGGAGTCCAGTTATCATCTTTCCCATTAGAATTAGTCCCTTCTTTGGAAAGATCAATATCACGAAAGATAATATAATTCGCATCCTTACTGTATTTATATCCAGATCCTGCAATATTGGTATTGCTACTTTTGGATGTATCATAGGTAAGGATGTAAGTTTTATTCTCGTCAACCGTTATACTTTCCGGAGTTGTATCATCAGTAAAATCACTTTCGTCACCATCACTTGTAAAAGCATCTATATCATCACTTTCTGACTCAGCTACTTCCTCACTTTCTACCGGAGTCATATCAATCAAATCTCTGTCTTTTACAGTTGCACCTGCTTCAACAGATGCCGCTTCGGAAGCACTGGCAGTACTGTCTGTCGCAGTTACCGTCATATCGGCTGACTCCTGAATAGTACTGCTCACATATACATAACGCTTTGTAGCTGTTGTGCCAGCTATATCCAAGGATGAATTATCCAGATATTCTGTTTCTCCCAGCTTATGGTCACCTTTTTTATTTCCATACAATTCTTTTCCAGACCAATTATATGTATCATTAAACTTTACAATATCCGCATCACCCGGATAATACAGTTCTGTTTTGTATGTCTGTGTATCAGCTGCTGGTTTCCAGGCTGTATATCCACTCAGTGCGCCCCCAAGTATTCCCGGCTTTTTCTCTCTTGTTTCATACACTCGCCAGATTGGCTCTGTCACATCCGTATCTGTTCCGATTGCCCGAAGCTGTGTTTCATTTCCAATCAGAATATAATTTTTATCACCAATCTTTTTTACCACCTGACCGAAATAATTTCTTCCTTCATAGTCGGACGGATATGCGCTAGTAATATCCTGAGTTGTCTCCTCTGTCCCAGCCTTATTTGCAAGAAGCTCCGGTGTTTCTGTTGTAAATGAAGAAGCAAGCACATAATTATGTGTTTTGCTGTAAGTAAGATAGGAACCATCTTCCAGTGTAAAAACCTGTCCCATTCCAACTTTTTCAGCAATATAATCCTCGCTCATTACAGGTTCGCTGTCTGAAGATTCCCCTTTCATCAATTCAAGCTGGTATCGGTTATACACATAAATCGTATCAGTCACTGAATCATATACTGTGTTGCCCGTGCGCTCTGATGATGAAGTGATGCTACCTGTAAAATCTGATGGGAAGTTCCAGACATTTTCATTATCTATTGGAATATCATTCATCAAACAATAGGAAGCGTCTGATGCATAGGTAAGTTCTGCACCATCTGCAAGAACCTTATCCCCTTCACCAACATTTCCATCTTTGTCTCCGGAAAACATCTGTGTTCCTGTACCGATTTGCAGAAGTTGCTGGTAATTGTAGATACATATTTTTCCATCTTCATAATCTGGATTTGCTTCTTCCAAAGTATCTGAGGTGTTTTCATCCTCGATAATTGTTTCTTCTCCATCTGTAAATCCTTGATCTTCAGAATTACCAAATTCCTCTGTTACTTCAGAACTAATATCTGTATTTGGCTCTGATTCTCCTTCAAAAGAATCAGGAATATCACTTTCCGTGATATCAGATATTTCAGATGTATCACTGCTGAAACCATCCTGTTCCGATATATCTGTAATTTCACTATTGGTCTGCACATTCATTCTTTCTGAATCTTCAGCATTCGCAACTACGACTTGCGAAGATAATAATGTAACACACAGAACAACTGCTGTAATTCGTCTTAAAACACTCAATTTCTTGTTCATAAAATCGCCTCAAATCTTCTGTCATGCTTGACTTTTTGTTACTTTTAACCACTCTGGCTGCTTTGCTGCCGCCGTCAAGCACTGGATCAGTTTTTTAGAAAACGCTCCGCATTCACCATTTGAAATCATCCGTATCGCCTCTTCTGGTTCATATTTTCTTTTGTATGGACGATCATTGATCAATGCATCGTAAGCATCAACAATCCCAACGACCTGTGCGCACATCGGAATCGCATTCCCTTTTAAACCGTCTGGATATCCTGATCCATCATATCTTTCATGGTGGTGTCTGCATATTTCATAGCTATATTTGTTCAGCTTTTCCGTTGTTATCCCCTCTGGGAATCTCTGGGTCATCGCTGCACCTACTAATGGATGTTGTTTTACTACATTCATTTCTTCATCTGTCAACTTTCCATTTTTATTCAAAATTTCAATTGGTACTTTTATCTTTCCAATATCATGAATCGGTGCCAAATGGGCTACTGAAGCAATTTCTTCATCCGTAATTCCATATTCCGGATAATTCTTCTGCAATTGAAGATATACCTGTTTCGTATAGAAGCTGATATCGTCTTGATACCCTGATTCAACTAACTGATTATGATTCAATACAGTAGTTAAAAGTGATACCATATCCCAATACTGCTTTGCCATATCCTGTTCTTTCTTTACGAGTTCCTGTTCCATCCTTATAACTGTGTTCTGGACAATCTTCTCATTATGTAAGGTAATAATTGCAGTATTCTCATTTGCATCTATATATTTTTTTGCTTCCATCCAAACATATGCATTCTTATCTTTTCCAGTAATTCTGCGATACGGAAGATCTTTTTCCATACATCCATCAACTAGTCTTTCTTCTAATCCTTCACTTGATAAGAAGTCATGAACCATTTTTTTATCAGAAGCATACACATATCTTTCTATATATTGATTTATGAACTCTTCATAACTTTTTGTTTTCCTTACTTTCTCATACACTTCACGGATATGTGAATATACACACTCATAGCTTTTTTCCTTCAAGTTCAGTTTTAATACAACATAAAATCGTCCAAAATATTCATCTTCTCCAGGGCGGATAACATCTGAAACCTTTACGCTCTCTAATTTATTATTGTATGTATTCTGCAAACTCAACAATATTTTATGTATCTTGCAAGTATCTTCTAAATTTCTGGAACAAAAACGATCTTCTTCCAAACAACGATTAATTGCCATTGTTTCCTCTACACACGATATAATATCCATTAAAGAAATGTTCTCCGGTTGTTTTGCCAGCATATAGCCACCATTTGTACCTTCACAGGCAGTGACTATTTTTGCATTTTTCAGTTTTTTTGCTATTTTAGGAACATAATTAGCAGAAACATTTAACTTTCTTGACAATTCCGATGTAGATACCATCCGTTCCTGTGCTGCCAAGTAACATACAATTCTAATTGCGTAATCTGTCGAATTTTTCAGTTGCATCGTTATCCCTCTAATCTAAACCCTGCGAGGTCTTAGTTTATATCAAAAAAAATATCAAAATTTGATATCTTCAATATTTTTCGCTGATAATCTTTCTCATCAAGTGTGATATTATACGCTATTAAACTTAAAAATATAATGCACAAAGGATGAAAAATTTTTAACGTTTTTTTTATCCAAAGTGCTCCATTTGCGATTAATGGACAAAAAAACGAACCACACTAACCATGTGATTCGTTATCTTTTATAACAATTCCAATATTTTTAATATTATAATTCCGTTTCGAACAGCTAATATCTCAGCCACATTGTCAAAATCCATTCCTGTCAATTCTACTATTTTCTGCAAACGGTATGAAACTGTTCGAGCATGCACGCACATTAACTCTGAAGTTTTTCGAATACTTTGTTTATGATTCAAATAGCATTCCAGCGTATCAATCAGTTCTCCATTTTTCTGAACATCGTACTGATGAATCTCATGGACTGTATCTGGTATATATGTTCTTAATTGCTTTTCATCCTTAATATTTGTAAAAACATGAAAGAATCCTAATTTTGAACAATCCACTACTGACTTCTGTATATCACCTGTTATCTTTCTAATGACATCAATGTATTCTATTGCAGTTTTAGAATCTTCAAAAGAATCTTTCAAATCATGATAACCTTTAACACTTTTTCCTATCCCAATCAGGAATTCAAATTGTTCTTTTCTATCTGTCAATTGATCTTGCGTTTCTTTTTGAAATTTTTCCAGCTTTCTTCGAAATTCCCGTTTTCCTTCTTTTTTATTTTCCTTGTGAATATATATGATTCGATTTGTATTACAAAAAATATACTCTTCAGGTAGAAATTTTAAAACTGCTTTTTCTACAATCTTTGTCTCTTTTCTTTGTTCAGCACTGAAATTTTCTTTATTGTTTCCAGATTTCAAATAAAATGTGATAACCCGATATTCATCTGTTGCATTAAGATCAAGCAGATTTGCAACATCCTCTTTCTCTGATTCTGACAGCGATCCATTTAGCATTCGATATTCTAAATCTCTATGATATTTCTTTTCAATACTCTTTACCGTTTCATTTTGAATTAAAAAATATAATAAAGCTGAAACTGCCCCCTCTAATGTTATAAAATCTAATTCCATTAATGGTTCGTTTATCTCTGATATTAGCAAATAATACTTACTCTGACCGAGAATGTCGATTTCTTTTATATATTCAACATTATTTCTTTTTTGACGTATATATTCAAGCTGCGTAATGATATTAGGCACATATTTTGGGCTATCCTTTAAAATTTTTAATTCAATTGGTTCTGATGTACTTGAATACATATTATGAAATTGTGCGTCATACAAAGCAACAGGATTTCCAAGCATAGTTTCCAGACCACAAATCAATTTCTCTATTGCTTTCTCTCTAATAGCTCTTCCAGCAAAATACTGACTGATTTCATCTCGAGTTAATTTAGAATAAATAAATTTTGCAACTACGATATTACTACATATTTGAGATAGTACATACTTAATAACCAACCAGTAACTGATATCCTGTGGAAGTTCCAAAACAGGTATATTGTGTTCTTCACAAAAACATACCAAAGTTTCAAACAACTTATTTAAATGAGCTGTATTCTGCTTTCTTTTCACAATAAATCCACTTATCTGCTTTTTATTTAATTCATTTAAGTGACTTACCATCATATGATCATCTAGTTTTTCATAAGCGGGCAAAGAAGTTAGGAGCAACTCACCCCCCCCAGAAAATTTTCCATGTTGGGAGCTACAATAATTCGAACTCCTCTTATTTCTCTATTGATTCCTGAATTGTCACTAATTAATTTCATCCCTGGGAATTTGTTTGAGTCAATAAAATTTTTTATTGTGTATCCAATTCGTGTTGTACCTCCGTATTTTATAGTATATGATTATCTAAAACCTAAACATCTACCAATGATATAGCGGTATTATAGCAAAAAGTAATATCATTTTCCACCTTAAGTAATCTGTATTTTCGCAAATAAATACAGCAAAACTTTATTTATACACTAAAAAAAGATGCAGGAATCAACTTCCCACACCTTCATTAGTAGCCTGGTATCCGCTATTCTAGCACCCCTGTTTATCTCACACCTCAATCAGCTCCTCTCTCCGGCTTATCTTTTCCCTGTTTTTCTTGAATAATCTTCTTATTGATTTCAAGCCGTTCATGAATGGATAATTTCTTATCTTTTCCATCTACCATCTGCTTCTGCTGTGCCGTTTTTCTATCTGTCTTTCCTGCATCCTTAACCACTGCATTCGCTTCGGTACTTGTTACTCGCTCATCTGCTCTTGGGCTTTGTCTGTACATATACATCTGATCGTTTGCTTTCAACTCCTTGTTGTACTCTCGCATCAAATTGTAGGCATACGCTTTAGAAACACCAAGAATTGCACACACATCATCCACATCCATATACATTTTTTCCTGCACTATACTCATATCGCTTTATCCTCCTTCAAATATTGCTCAACATGTTCCAGACCATAGATCTTGTCCTCTACATAGCGGGTTGGCACCC
>OGPA01001696.1_pt1 | contig 17583 bp, 17 predicted proteins | sample 1552841 | NCBI WGS metagenome assembly OGPA01 (sample SAMEA2579916, study PRJEB22360) | human gut metagenome | reverse complement strand
GATTGTAATTTCCGTTTTCTGCATCTTTTTCCACATCGTCATAAGCATCCAGGATATAAATAAACTTCCCGAGATAAAATCCCATCCGCCGCAGTGAAGATTCCCACACATCCTTACGGAACGCAAAGACCTCCTCCATGATCCTTCCGGAACACCCGGCAACACGGTCCACATCGGTTTCTCCCTGTTTTTCCAGACTGGAAAGTTCCATAAGAGCTTCCTTTATCCTGCGGATCTTCTCCGGATAATGAGCCATATGTTTCTCTCCGCCGGTCTTAAGAAGTCTGGCGTATGCGTAACGCAAAGGTTTATGCTCATCCTGCCAGTCATCCATGCATTTATAATATGAAAGGATCACATTCATATCCGCACAGTATTCCGTAATTGCATTCCGGCGCACAGGCTGTGGTTTCAGAGGATGGACCGCACACCTTGAAGTTCCCTTCTGTGTAGGTGGTTCATATACTCCACTCAGCAGAAGGACCACAAAGGTCATATCATAAGTCAGTGAGATCTGTCCTGGTATGCCATATCTTTCCCTCAGTTCTCTGCAAAGTCCGCAGTAAAAAGAACGGTACATATCAAAATCTTTAAATTTGATCTCCGGTTTATTAACTGTCACATATCCGAACATTTCAGCTCCTCTTTACGAATTTCGTGTGGCATTTCGGACATTCGATCTCTATCTTGCCTTTCCCCCTGGGAATACGGACCTTCTGTCCACAGCCCGGGCAACTGTAAATATGGTGCGTTTTTCTTTGTTTCATCAGATTTTTTTCTTTATTGAAACGAAGCCGGAACTTCGATGTCATCTGAAGATATTTCTGGTTCTCCGCATAACGCTGCTGAATATTTCTGGAAAAAATACGAAAATACGCATACACGATCGCCGCAATTCCCAGAAAATCAAAAATACTGCCCAGATTTCTGTTGAACATGGTGATAAACATAGTCAGAATGATCAGCACCAGTGCGGCTCCCATGGTAAACCTGGAAAGTTCATCCACTCCGTAGCGTCCCTGCATAAACTTGTTAAATTTGTCTCTCATAGAATCTGCATCTCCTTTTTACTGCCGGTATTACTGTTTCCGCCTCTTCAAAAAGAATGCGCCGAAGCTGTTACCGGTCATTACATACCTGGAAAATGTAGAATTTAAGATAATAGGACTCATCTGCCGACCAGAGGATCGGATGATCCGGTGCCTGTGTACGATACTCTACCTGGCGAAGTCTCTTGTGTACATTCTTCGCAGCCTGACCGATCGTCTGTGTAAACAGCTCATAGGTCATGAAGTGAGAGCAGGAACAGGTTGCAAGAAAACCGCCATCTTTTACAAGACGCATAGCTCTTAAGTTGATCTCACGATAACCTTTTACCGCATTTTTTACGGAACTTCTGGATTTCGTAAATGCCGGAGGATCCAGGATCACCACATCAAATTTCTCTCCCTTCTCCTCAAGTTCCGGGAGAAGTTCAAATACATCTTCACAGAGAAACTTCACAGTTCCGTCCAGTCCGTTAAGTTCTGCATTGCGTCTTGCCTGATTTACCGCAGTTTCAGATGCATCCACACCCAGAACACTCTGTGCTCCTGCAATTCCCGCATTCAGTGCAAATGATCCGGTATGTGTAAAGCAGTCCAGCACTTTCGCATTTTTGCAAAGTCGCTGGATTGCCAGACGGTTGTATTTCTGATCCAGGAAAAATCCGGTCTTCTGTCCGTTCACAACGTCTACCATATAATGGACGCCATTCTCCACAATCTCCACATTCGTGTCAAACTCTGCTCCGATAAATCCCTTTACCTTCGGCAAGCCTTCCTTCGTGCGCTCGTTCGCATCGCTTCTCTCGTAAACGCCACGAATGCAGATCCCGTCCTGCGCAAGTGTCTCCTTTAAAAGTTCCACGATCGTCTCCTTGAACTGCTCCATTCCAAGCGCCAGACACTCCACGACCAGAACGTCCTCATATTTATCTACAACCAGCCCCGGCAGGAAATCCGCCTCCCCGAAAATCACACGGCAGGAGGAGGTGTCCACCGTCGTCTTGCGGTAATCCCATGCATTCTGCACACGCATCTGCAAAAATGCGCGGTCTATTTCCTGATCGATCTTTCTTGTCAGCATCCGGACATGGATCTTGGAATTGACGTTGATAAAACCTCTTCCCATCGGATAACCGTCAAAATCGTGTACCAGCACCACTTCGCCGTTCTCAAATGTTCCGGTCACCGTGTCGATCTCATTGTCGAACACCCACATTCCTCCGGCTTTGATGGTTCTTCCCTCACCCTTTTTCAATGTAACAATCGCGCTCATAGGTTCCTCCTTTTTCTATTCCGCCTTTTTGGGGCGGTTTACAATGTAAATTCCCATGCATACCAGCACCAGCGCAGCCACCGACATCACGCTTAAGCTGTCCGTCTCACCGAGCGGAACCGCGGACAGGATCACACCGCACACCGGATTCATAAACCCTAAGACTGCAACATTTCCCGGGCTGCCACACGACGATCGTCTTCTGCATAAATTGTTGTCTCATTTATCTGTATACTCCGTTTCCATCTGTCCTTCCGTCCGCCCTGCAGACATAACCACCGCTCATTTTAGCACAGAACCTTCCATCTTGCCACGACAATTTATTTTCCTGTTTGCCTGCCATCCCCCGCTGCGTTATACTTAGGATAGAAGTTATCACGCACGGGGCAGCGGCATATCACTGCCTCCCACAAAGGAGAAACTATGGCAACTATCAGTTTATGTATGATTGTAAAAAATGAGTCCGCAGTGCTGGCGCGCTGTCTGGATAGCATCGCCGATCTCATGGACGAGATCATCATTGTAGACACCGGCTCCACCGACAACACGAAAGAAATTGCCGCACAGTACACCTCGCGGATCTACGATTTCAAATGGACCAGCGACTTTTCCGCCGCACGCAATTTTTCCTTTTCCAAAGCAACGATGGAATATATCTACACCGCCGACGCCGATGAAATTCTCGACGACGCAAACCGCGAGCGTTTTCTCCGTCTTAAAGATGCCCTTCTGCCTGAGATCGAGATTGTACAGATGAAGTATGTGACGCAGGGCACGTTCGATACCGTTTTGAATGCAAAAAAGGAATACCGGCCAAAGCTGTTCCGCAGACTGCGCACGTTTACCTGGATCGATCCGATTCACGAGACCGTCCGCTTAACGCCGGTCACTTTTGACAGCGATGTGGAGATTCTGCACTGTCCGCAGTCCCTGCACAGCAAGCGCGATTTTTCCATCTTCATCAAAGCGTTTGAACACGACGGGCAATTTTCCCCAAAAATCCGCACCATGTATGCCAAAGAGCTTTTAAAAACGGGCGACAAAAAGGATTTTACTGATGCAAAACCGATCTTCCAGCTCATTTTCGACAATGACCCGGCAGATGATGCCCGAAAGGAAGCTGCCTGCGTCCTAGCCCGGATTTACCGCATGGAGGATAACAAGAACGAATTTTTCAAGCTGACCATGAAGGACATGCTCACCACACCGTGCGCAGAAATCTGCTACGAACTGGGAACCTATTTTGTGGGACAGCGCGACTACGCGGAAGCGGTTCTCTGGTTCTACAATGCCGCCTACGAGACGGAAAGCATCCTGGACGTTCACACAAGCGGGGATCTTCCGCTGCTCGGTCTCGTCGAATGTTACGAGACGCTCCTCGCCGGGGAGGAAGCCAAAATTCCTTCCGACACAGCGCTTACCATCCAGTATGAAATGATGCTCGACAAATACCGGGAGGCTTCCAGAGACTGGCGGATGCCGGAGGAGACCTGATCTTACAAATCTCCGGAAATACGCTCCGGCAGGGCTTGTAAAATACAACATAAAGTGATAGGATGAAACTATGGTAAAATTTTAACAATCTTTTGTGTGGGAGGTATTTGAGATGGATTTTCGTGAAGAATACAAACAGAAGCTTGTCTCCGCAGATGAGGCGGTAAAGCTCATCAAATCCGGAGACTGGGTAGATTACGGCTGGTGCACCAACACCGTTGACGCACTGGATCAGGCTCTCGCAAAGCGCACCGACGAACTGACAGACGTCAAGCTGCGCGGCGGTATCCTGATGAAGCCGCTGGCTGTTTTTGCACGTGAGGATGCAGGCGAGCATTTCTGCTGGAACTCCTGGCATATGTCCGGTATCGAGCGCAAGATGATAAACAGAGGCGTGGCTTACTACTGTCCGATCCGCTACTCCGAGCTGCCGCGCTACTACCGCGAGCTTGACTGCCCGGATGACGTTGCCATGTTCCAGGTCGCTCCGATGGATGCGCACGGCTACTTTAACTTCGGTCCGAGTGCCTCACATCTGGGTGCAATGTGCGAGCGCGCAAAGCACATCATCGTAGAAGTCAATGAAAATATGCCACGCTGCCTCGGCGGTACCGAGTGCGGCATCCACATTTCCGATGTCACCTACATCGTAGAAGGCTCCAACCCGCCAATCGGTGAACTTGGTGCAGGCGGTCCTGCTACAGATGTGGATAAGGCTGTCGCAAAGCTGATCGTCGATGAGATTCCGAACGGTGCCTGCTTACAGCTCGGTATCGGCGGCATGCCAAACGCTGTCGGTTCCCTGATTGCAGAGTCTGACTTAAAAGACCTCGGTGTCCACACAGAGATGTATGTAGATGCATTTGTTGACATCGCAAAAGCAGGAAAGATCACCGGTGCGAAGAAAAATATCGACCGTTACCGTCAGACCTACGCTTTCGGTGCAGGTACCAAAAAAATGTACGATTACTTAGACGACAACCCAGAGTTGATGAGTGCTCCGGTTGATTACACCAACGATATCCGTTCGATCTCTGCACTCGATAACTTTATTTCCATCAACAACGCCGTTGATATCGACCTCTATGGTCAGGTCAATGCAGAGTCAGCAGGTATCAAGCAGATCAGTGGTGCCGGCGGACAGTTAGACTTCGTTTTAGGTGCTTACCTGTCAAAAGGCGGCAAGAGCTTTATCTGTCTGTCCTCTACCTTTAAGACCAAAGACGGACAGGTGCAGTCAAGAATCCGCCCGACACTTGCCAACGGTTCCATCGTAACCGATACCCGTGCCAACACACACTATGTTGTAACTGAGTACGGTAAAGTCAATGTCAAAGGACTTTCCGCATGGCAGAAAGCAGAGGCATTAATCTCCATCGCTCACCCGGATTTCCGTGACGAGCTGATCAAAGAGGCTGAAAAGATGCACATCTGGAGACGCAGCAACAAATACTAATTGCACATAATCTATGCATGCATAAATTATGCATAAAGAAAAGGCAGAACCGCTTCATCCCCGGCTCTGCCTTTTCTTTTTTATACTCATTTTTTCACACAGTCCAGCTTTTTGCTATCTTTCCATCTCTGGCATTCCCTATACTGTTGCTTTCTATTTTTCACACCGGCATTTCACCCATTCTGTTATCTTTCCAGTTCTGACATTCTCACACCGTTACACTCTGTTTTTTCAGAAAATTCCACCCCAGCACTGCCATAATGACTGCAGCTATGACTCCAACGACAACCAGATACTGCACGATATTTCCGAATCCGATCTGCATGCCAAACTGATGCATCTTTGCTGCCAGTGCTTCATTTTCAATTAATTTCGCCGGCACAAGTGTGACAAACATCCAGATCGCCCAGATTGCCCAGAATGCTTTCATTCCAAACCGCAGGGTTACAGCCCCTAAAAACAGTTCAACGATCGTCATTCCCACAATCACTGCCAGAAGATATTTCCACTGAAAATACTGTGTGAGGTCAAGTATCACTTCGCACTGCGGATAGATCACGCGCATCAGGGCGGATTCTATCTTCCCAAGCACGAACAGTAACAGTTCTAATCCTGCCAGTTCTGCCATATTAAACAATGCATAACTTCCCACATATGCTCTTCTTGTCGCTCCCATGGAAATTGCCATATTAAATTCCCCGACAAAAGAAAATATGATACCAAAGAAATGCACAAATACCAGTGCTGCCATCGCGATCAACATTCCAAGAGTGACACACTCATTTTCTTCCATGGTATTTGCCCTGATGATCATCATAACAATGATTCCAAATACATAGCTGCCAAATGCAACTGCAAGGAACTGCAGCACTTCCATTTTTCTTGTCTTACACTGTATCAAAAAATTACCTGTCATTCCCACGCTACCCCTTTCATACGGTTTTCATTTTGTGTATAAAATACTCCCGTTGCTCTGTCGTCCCAGTCTTCTACACAAAATACTCTGTTTTATACCCGGACTTCATACTTCGATACAACGCGAAGCATCATGACCAGACTGACCGCATACAGCGCAGCTGCTACAACTGCACCGATCAAAAGTCCCATCGAAATGACACTGCCGGACTGTCCCTGAAACCATGCAGTCAGCGTATCCGCCAGATCGCTGCCCATAATAAAACCTGCACCAATACCCATCACAACTGCAACTGTCACAATGATGCCGACTGCTATTCCCTTTTTTCCATAACGCATCTGCAGAACAGCGCAGATCTGACCGAATGCAATACACAAAACAAATGCTTCCGCGATCAGTATATTCTTAAATCCATCCATTCTGCCTGCGGACATATATCCCGTAAAAAGGATAAACAGATATGCAGTCACCGCATAGCCCGCATATAACAGCTGCGCACCCCATGCAGCTTCCTTTCTGCCTGATCCAAATGAAAGCACCATCGGAATATAGGCTCCTCCATAACTGATCGGTCCAATATAGTTAAACATGATGCCGATCAGGACCGCAAAGAAATTAGCGCTCTGCCAGAATCCACTGTCAGCACTCTCACCCATACTGAAAAACAAACCGTACAGCAAAACAAATCCAATCAGGATGGCTGTCATCTGTATTCCATATTTTCCCCAGAAAAGCAGGTTCCTTTTTATTATCATTTTAGACTGTTCCATTTTCCATTCCTCCCGCTATTTCCTAGTCATCTAATCCGCACAGTGAAACAAATAATTTTTCCAGGCTGATCGGCTGGATCGTCACATCATAGTCCTTTGGCAGCTCCTGGCCTTCTTTTAAAAGGATCGTCACACTCTTGCTGCGTCCCATTTTTTCCTCGTGATGTTTCTCATATCCTTCCGTCGCCTGGTCTACCACTTCCGCAAGTCCGCTGACATGGTAACTTCTCTCCAACAGATCCTGTGTATTTTCTTTCAGCAAAAGACTGCCATCCTTGATCATGATGACCTCCTCCATCAGATCCGCTGCCTCCTCGATAATGTGTGTGGAGATCACAAAGGTACGGCCTGTTTCGGTGTATTCTTCCATCAGTTTATGGTAAAAGTACTCGCGCATCACGACATCTAACCCCGCTACCGGCTCATCTAAAAAAGTAAAATCCGCTTTGCTGGCAAGCGCCACAATGATCGTTACCATGGAAAGCATACCCTTCGACATTTTGTTGATACGCTGTTTCGTATTCAGCTCAAATTTTTCAATCAGCTCATCTGCCATTTTCTGATCCCAGTTCGGATAATAGTAAGATGCATTTTTTAAATACTCTTTTACTTTTAATGAACTGACACCACTTCCATACAGGTTGGTTGAAAGTTCTCTGGAAAAACAGATATGATCTAATGCTTTTCTGTTTTCCCATATCTTTTCGCCGTTCCAGGTCACATTTCCCTCCGTCGCCGGATTCTGTGCGGATAAAATCGATAATAATGTTGTTTTTCCAGCACCGTTTCTTCCGATCAGACCATAGATCTTTCCTTTTTCCAGTGTGAAATCTATATTTTTTAAAACTTCTTTTTTCCCATAACTCTTATTGACATTGCTGCAGATGATTGCTTCCATCTTATTTTCCATTTTATCTTCCCCCTTATTGATCTGCTGACTGGATCAGTTTAATGACCTCATTTTTATCAAGTCCAATGCTTGCCGCTTCCTCTAACAATTTTTTGACATAGTGATCAAAAAATTCGTTCCGCCTGCGGTTTAAAATGTTTTCTTTTGCCCCTTCTGCTACAAACATGCCGATTCCCCTTTTCTTATATAAGATTCCTTCATCTACCAATATATTCACGCCTTTCGCCGCAGTCGCCGGGTTGATCGCATATAACTTTGCCAGCTCATTGGTACTCGGCACACGCTCTTCCTCCAGAAGAATATCCCTCAAAATATCTGTTTCGATCATTTCTGCGATCTGCAGATAAATGGATTTCTCCTGCGTTAAGATTTCATTCATGCATGGTGGCTCCTTTCTTTCAATTTCATTCCTGATAAGATTCCGTTGGCATTATGTGGTTGGTTTGTTATGTGGTTCATTACTTGTGTAACTAACCATAGCACTATGTTACGATATTGTCAACAAATTTATTCATAAAATTTAGAAAATTTCTATAACGCAAAAAAAGCAACACCATCACAACCCACCTGTCAAACAGGTCAGTCATGTGTGTTGCCTTGTCAAATAACCAAAACCGATTTATCTCATTTTTTCCATCTACGGCATCATGCTTCCTGCGTTCTGCCCCCGGCCATCCGCTCACGGATCTCCACTCCGGTCGGTGTTCCCGCAAGTCCGCCTTTTCCTGTTTCACGGATATCCTCGGACATGCTTCTTCCGATACTCCGCATCGCATCGATCACCTCATCCGGCGGAATCTTGCTGAAGATTCCCGCACTCGTCAGATCCGCCGATGTCAGTGCATTGACTGCGCCCATCACATTTCGTTTCACGCACGGCACCTCCACCAGACCGGCAACCGGATCACAGGCAAGTCCCAACAGATTTTTTAAAGCCAGTGCCGCTGCATTTGCGATCTCTTTTGCACTGCCGCCTGATAAATGCACAACTCCGCCCGCTGCCATCGCAGACGCAGAACCGATCTCTGCCTGACAGCCTCCCGCTGCACCTGCCAGAAAAGCACGCTCTGCGATCACTCCGCCGATCCCGGCTGCTACAAACAGTGCTTCCACCATTTTTTCCTCAGAATAGCCTTTTTCTTCCTGCAGACTCAAAAATACCGCCGGCACAACTCCGCACGAACCGGCAGTCGGTGCCGCGACAATACGCTTCATGCATGCATTTGACTCACTGGTCTTTAATGCCTTCTCCATGACTTTCCCGATAAAATCTCCACAGAGCAAAGTTCCCTCTGCCCTCGCCTCCATCATCTTTTTACCTTCCGTACCGACAAGTCCGCTCTCGGATTTTAATTTTTCATCATAACGCGCATCCGCATCTTTCATCGCCTGATACATCGCGCGCATCTGCTCAAATGATACATCCTCCGTGATCCCCTGCTCCCTGCAGTCGTCCTCCTGCACGATCTTCCAGAACGGTTTCCCGGATTTTTCTTCTAATTCGCATAATTCCTGTAATGATCCATACATGAAATGTTCCTACTTTCTTATGATAAATTCTACTCTTCCACAAGACTGCAATATGTCACTTTTAATATGCCCTCTAACCGCTCCAGCCATGCAAGCGATTCTTTTGGCACTTCCTGATCGCACTCTATGACCATGACGGCGCTGCCACCCCTGCTTTTCCGGTAAAGCTGCATTGTTGCAATGTTGACACCCTTGTGTGCGAGCATGGAAGTCACTTCGGTGACATGTCCCGGCTGGTCGATGTTGTGCACGATCAGTGTCGGATAATCGCCGCTGAAATTGGCAGTGATCCCGTCAAGCTCACAGATCTGTATCCGCCCGCCTCCAATCGAAGCCGCAACCACTTCGAGTGTACGCCCGGAAACACCTGTCAGATTCATTTTCACTGAATTGGGATGCACATCACCAAGATCAATCCCCTCTAAGGAAAAATCCATTCCTCTTTCGCCTGCAATCCGAAAACTGTCCGGGATTGCCGGATCATCCACCTGCATGCCCAAAAGTCCGGCGATCAGCGCCTTATCCGTGCCATGTCCCTTTCCCGTTGCAAGGAAGGAACCGTGAAAATATATTTTTGCCTCTTTTACTTCTTCCGCAAGCAGCTTACGGCTGACTCTCCCGATCTTGACGGCTCCTGCCGTATGGGAGCTGGATGGACCGACCATCACAGGTCCGATGATGTCTAACAGGTTCATATCATATCTCCGTTTCTCTCATAAGTATTTACTTATGTTTTCTATAATTTTATCCTATTTGAAGTTATATCAAATCCATGATACATTTTAATTGCTATATACACACACACATTTATAGCATAGAAAAGGACAGCGTTTCCACCTCAGGAAACCTGTTCTTTTTATTTTACAGCAACAGCGTGTTCGTATCAGTCTGCCCGTGAAACATACCATCGGTTGTTTTCATCGCTCTAATCTCATCATGCCCATACCAGCGCACAATATCCATAAAATCACGGAGTGGATCATTCCATACCTTATGTGGATGATATACCAGATTTAAATTTCTTTCAAGACAAAGATCTTCCACTTTTATTTCCGCCAGACGGCCTTCTTTTAAATATTCCTCAATCAGACAATATGGCAGCACAGAAATACCAAAACCATCTTCCACCGCCTGCACAAGTACTTTCGTGCTCCGGCTCTCCCAGAGCGGATCGATCACGCAGTCTTTTGTCCTTAAAATGGCTTCAAAACGGTCACGTACCCCGGCTCCCTTTTCCCGCAGAAGAAAATTTTCTTTTTTCAGGTCCTCAAATCTGACATGCTCCTTCCCCGCCAGTGGATGATCCGGTGCCGCAACGATCAGTGTCCGGTCCTTTGCAAACGGCTCCTGGATATAGTCGGTCTCGCCGGGCAGATCTTCCATCAATCCCAGATCGATCTGATGCGTTTTTAAAAGTTCCATCAGCCACACTGACCCGCTAACCGTTACTTTTACTTGGATATCTGGATACTTTTTTTCAAATGCACGGATAAATCCACGCAGCATTTTCACGCCGACAGAAAGGTTTGCACCGATACGGATTGTCCGCACCCCTTCCGTTTCTTTTAAATGCTGTTCCAAATCCTGATACAATCCAAGGATATGGCATGCATACTGATAGAGAAGCCTGCCGCTCTCCGTCGGCACCACTTTACGGTTATAGCGCTCTAAAAAACAGACACCGCTCTCCTGCTCTAATTCCTTGATGGTCTGACTCACCGCAGGCTGTGTCATATATAGTTTTTCGGCCGCCTTTGTCATGTTTCCCTCTTCACACACTGTACGGAAAATAGTCAGTTGTCTGTTATTCATAGGCGTTGTCCTTTAACAATAAAATGTCCTTTGCATGCACTGCCAGAGCCGGCGGGATCGGTCCTGGCGAATCTTCCTGTTCTGTTTTTGCTATTTTCCACTGAAGCCACCCGCTCTCTTTCGATGGACGAAATGAAATATTCCACTCAAACGGATCCTCAATGATACGGGATTCCTCAATTTTAAAAATATTTTCCTCCTGTACAGAGTTCCTATACTTTTTAAGGCCCGTTCCCTCCTGTATCACACTCACACGAGATTCATTTGCTGCACTCTCTTTGCCAGGTATCTGCTCTGCATTCACCGGATAAAACGAATGTGCCCGGATACCAACCGCCTTTGTTTCCTCCGGAATCTCCGAAACGCAAAGGGTTATCCCCCAGCCAAGCGCTTTTATATGGTTGTTATCCACAATTTCTGCTGCAGAAATGTTCTTACATCCGGATAACACTGCCGCCGTCTTTGTTTTCGGGTTATGGAAAAATTCTTTTGTTTTCTCTATGACCTCCATTTTTCCATGGTCGATGCAGCTTACCACGCTGCACAGACGATAAACCTCATCCCGGTTGTGTGAAACAAAAAGTACCGGTTTTTGCACCTCCGCTAACATATCTCGCATTTCCTGCTCCAGCTCCCATTTCAGGTAACTGTCAAGCGCAGAAAATGGCTCATCCAAAAGCAGGATATCTGGCTCAGAAGCAATCATCCGCGCCATTGCCACACGCTGTTTCTGCCCGCCGGAAAGTTGTGCGGGGTAATGTTTTTCCAGCCCCTCTAAACGGAAACGGTTGATATAAGATCTTACTTTTTCTTCCTCCGGATGTTTTCCCATGCCGGCTTTGATATTCTGTTCGACCGTCATATTCGGAAACAGGGCATAGTCCTGAAACATATAACCGACACGCCGTTTCTGCGGGGTGAGATTGATCTTTTTTGCAGAGTCGTATAAAACTCTGCCATTTAATTCGATCCGTCCTTCGTCCGGCGTCTCAATTCCGGCTATACATTTTAGTGTCATGCTCTTTCCACATCCGGATGCCCCAAGAATCGCAAATACGCCACGCTCGGTCTCGAACGCGACGTCTAAATTAAAGTTCCCCAGCCTCTTTTTTATATTTACTTTCAGACTCATCACAGTCCTCCTGCCTCACCATCTGTCGCATATTTTATATGCTGCTTTCCTTTTTCCTCCTGACTGCCCTACCATCTGCTCACATGTTTCATATTTTTTGCCGTAATGATATTTAGTAAAAATATGACCACAAATGCAATCACTAATATCACAATCACCCAGAATCCCGCTGTCGCATAGTCGCCGTCCTGGATGACCATTGCAATTTTCTGTGAGATCGTACTCGTTTTTTTCGGAATATTTCCCGCAAGCATTGAGGTTGCGCCATACTCACCGAGAGCCCTTGCAAACGTTAAAACGGTTCCGGATGCAATACCCGGTCCCGCTGCCGGAACGACCACTTTCCAGAAAATTTTAATTTCAGGCATCCCAAGTGTCCGTGCCGCATAGATCAGATTTACATCGATCTGCTCAAACGCTGCCCTGGCATTCCGGTACATGAGTGGAAATGCGATTACCGTCGCCGCGAGGATACAGCCAAGCCATGTCTGTACCACCTTAAAATCAAATCTATCGTAAAGATATGCTCCAAACGGTCTCCTGAGGCTGAACAGCAACAGCAGGAAAAACCCGGCTACCGTCGGTGGCAGCACCATCGGCAGTGTCAGAATTCCATCTGCAACCGCCTTAACACGCGGTCCTGCTTTCACAACTTTTCGCGCTGTATAGATTCCTAAAAAAAACGAAATAATGGTTGCTGCAATTCCTGTCTTTAACGAGATCAAAAGCGGACTCCAGTCAAGTCCGCTTAAATATGCTGCCAACTGACTCATAACTGCCTCCTGTTTTCATTTTAAATTTTCAGACAGCCATTTATCATCCATCTTTTATCCTGATCATTTTTGCAGCATAAAATCTACTGTATCAATCACTGTCTTTATTGGTTTGAAAATAAACGGCTGTTTAAAAAATTTAATCTTTATTCAACATCTGTATCAAAATAGTATTTCTGGAAGATCGTTTTTGCGTCGTCCGAAGTCAGGAAATTGATAAAACCCTCCGCAGCACTCTGCTCTAACTCATCTGCTTCTTTATTGATGATCTGTGCTACCGGATAAATAACATTTCCTGTCAGCTCATAAGGAACCACCTCTAAAATTTGAAGACGATCCTCAAAACCGTAAGTATCTGAATAATATACGGTTCCGACTTCATTCGATCCCTCTGCAACCGCAGCCGTTACCGCACCTACATTGGCACACTCGTTAATTTCCACACCGCCAAGTGCTTCCTGGATTTCCGATGTCGTGATCTGTGAAACATCGTCCACTTTGTCCAGCATTCCTGCATTTACCATTGCCTGTCTGGTATATTTTCCAACCGGAACAGAACCGTCTGCAAGCGCAATGCTCTTTGCTTTTCCAATATCAGAAAGTCCGGTTACCTCCGTTCCACTGCCTTTCCATGTGACCACGCAGACCTGATTGTTTACAACGTTGTGTCTGGTTCCGTCAACAGCCAGTCCGTCCTCATCCTGAAGCTGATCCATCTGTTTCTGTGCTGCGGAAAAGAATACATCACAGGCTGCTCCCTCCTCGATCTGTGTCATCAGGGTACCTGAACTGTCATAACTTCCCACGATAGATACATTCGGCTGCGTTTTGTTATACTCTGCGATCAGCTCTTCCATAACCGTGTTTAAACTTTTCGCTGCAAATACCGTTACCGTGGTCGCCTCAAAAGGCTCTGCTGCAGTTGTTTCTGCTGCTTCTGAAGTTTCCTCTGCCGCCTCCGTTGCTGACATATCTGCGCCTGATGATTCGTCAGCATTTACTTCTGCGCCCTCTGTCTCAGAAGATTTTTCTGCATCTGCGGAAGCCACCGTATTAGTCTCACCTGCTGACGCCTGATCCTTGTTTCCGCATCCGGCAAACATGGTCATTGCCATCGCTGCAGAAAGTAATACACACACACATTTCTTCTTCATTTGTTTTTACTCTTTTCTTTTCATTTATATTTTAAGTGCTATTAATATCATGTCTTTTTATAGATTTTAAATTTATTTTTAATTTTTTTCATCTCTTTTTAGACCGCACCTCAATAAGCTGTGCTGCAATACTGATCGCGATCTCCGCCGGAGTTTCACTTCCGATTTCAATTCCAATCGGTGCTGTCACACGCGCAAGCTGTTCCTCGGTAAATCCTTCTGCCAGTAATTTATCGGTGACAAATTTTGTCTTTTTCCTGCTTCCTACAACACCAATGTACCCAGCAGGAGTCTTCAGTCCAAAGCGTTCTGCATCTGTATCACAGAGATGTCCTCTTGTAACGACCACAATGTAGTCCTCCGGGTGAATCGTAAATGTTTCTTCCAGTTTTCCAAAATCAATCAACCGTATCTCTTCCGCTCCCGGAAACAGTTCCGGCTTCGTAAATTCTTCCCTGTCATCTGAAACAATGCATCTGAAACCAAGATGTGACAACACCGGAACAAGTTCCTGCGCTAAATGCCCGCCCCCAAAAATGTATACTTTTCCATCATAAGAAAACTGTTCTGCATAGAAACGTGCTCCATCTATTTCTGTCACAGACTGATGCGCAAAAGTCTGAAACTCTGGCAGTATTTTTATTTTCCCTTCCTCTAACGGCATCAGGATCCAGAATGCTTCTCTTTTTTCTTCTGCCTCTTCCATCTGTCTGATCCATGCGGCATCTTCCCGGGCATCCACAAAATAAAACAGCACTGTCGCATTTCCGCCGCATGCCATTCCAAGTTCTGCAGATTTTTCCTGACCAAGATTATACTCATGCAGATAATTTTTCTTTTCCGTAAGAAGTTTTTGTCCCAGCAGCGTTGCCTGGTATTCCAGATTACCACCGCCGATCGTTCCGGTCACTCTGCCATCCTCTCCGACTACCATATAGGCACCTGCTTTTCGCGGGATTGAACCGCGTCCCGCTACCACAGTGACAAGCATACTGTTTTTATTTTCGCTGATCCTTTTCTTAAGAGCTTCCACAATTTCTTTCATAGGGCATTCTCCTTATATTGTATTTCTATCACATCACGATTCCTGCAACAGCAGTTCATCCCCAACATGAATCGTGCCGCCTTCTAACACAACTGCAAAAACACCTTCATGTGGCATGATACATTCTCCCATTCTCTGATAAATCTGGCAATGGGAGTGACATTCTTTTCCGATCTGTGTCATCTCAAGCAGCACCTTTCCGCAGCGAAATCTCGTACCGACCGAAAGATTCTTAAAATCATATCCCTCCACGATCAGATTTTCTCCAAATGCTCCGAACGCAACGTCTGCACCTTTTGCACGAAATTCTTCTATTTTTTCAAAGGAAAGCAGACTGACCTGTCTGTGCCATTTTCCTGCATGTGCATCGCCCTGGATGCCCCAGTCTTTGACAAACCCGGCTTCTGCCACCTCATGCTTTTCTGTTCCTCTTTCTTTGCTGATACAAATTCCTTTTATGATTCCCATGTATGATTGCTCCATTTTCTGATGTTTTTCATCCGTTTCATTGCAGGTATTTTCAATCCTTTATAAATACTTTGGAATTTTTGTTTCTCATATCAGTGATTGGGCGATTTCTCTATATTACTACATATTTCTACCCATTTTTGCTTACATATTCTGCTCATTTACGGTCGATTGGGCGAATGCAGTTCGTTCATGTATTTTTCGCCCATTTCAGCCATTTTCCACTCATTTCATTGCGTATTTTGGGTGTTTTTCATTTAATTATAATTAATTTCACCCATTCTCGTCAGAATTACATTTCTACCTGCATTTTCATTGTAAATCAATTCACTCCGTTGCATTATCCACCAATACGCACCATTGCATTGTGCTCTGTCATTTCAGAGACCTGTTCAAAACAATGCTCCGCCGGTTTTTCAAAAATTGCCTCTTTCATCACTTCCTGCAATGTCTGTTTTCTCCCCGGATCCCGGAGAACGGCTCTTAAATCAATGCCTTTTTCATAACAGAGGCATAGTTTTAAATATCCTTCCGAAGTGAGCCGGATGCGGTTGCAGGATCTGCAGAATTTATGATGCATGGCACTGATAAAACCGACATCCATATTTAATCCCGGAAAACGGTAGTAAGCTGCAGGACCTGCGCCATGTTTTCCGGATTGCTGCTTCTCTTCCGTGTACGACAAATCCCGGATATCTGCACTATATTTTTCGCCTTCCCTGTTTCTCACAGTTCCGGCTTCTGATACATTCCCATAGCACTCCTCGATCTGCCGAAACAATTCTTCATTGGAGCCTCCAGTATACGCTGCCCCATACCCGATCGGCATCATCTCGATAAAACGCACCGGAATCTGCACTCTATTTGTATAATCAAGAATAGATTTCCAGTCAAGATGCTGATAATGCACGGTATTAATCTTTACCGGAATTTGTGCTTCTTTTGCAGCATTGATTCCTGCCAACACTGCATTTAATTCATCCCGTCCCGTCAGTCTTTGAAATTCTGTTTCATCCAAAGTATCAAGACTGACATTCACACTGTCCAGTCCAGCCTCTTTCAAAGCCTTTGCATACTCTGCAAGCAGAACCCCATTTGTGGTCATTCCAACCGTTTCAATGCCGGAAACATTTTTTATTTTTTCTACCAGATCCACACAGCCGCGGCGCACCCCCGCCGGTCAGGCGGATATGCCGGATTCCAAGCGCTGCCGCCGCCTCTGTCACCTGAACGATCTCCTCGTAGGTCAGCAGATTTTCCATATCTGTCGTCTCTATATCACCCGGCATACAATACTTACAACGCAGATTGCAGCGGTCGGTAATGGAGATTCTCAAGTAGTCGATCTCCCTGCCTGCCTTATCTTTCATAGACTCGTTTACCAGCCCTTTCCAAATCCACAATTCGGGTAAATACAGTGGTCACAGTTTAGGCAGAGTCCCCCTTCTCCAAGCGCTGCAAGCTCTTCTGCTGTCACTTTATCATCAGCCATAATGCGTGGCAGTACCAGATCAAAGATTGTGCGCTTTGCATACATCACGCAGCCCGGCAGACCAAGGATCGGAACATTTCCGTTGTAATAGGAAATCAGAAACATCGCTCCCGGCAGTACCGGTGCACCGTAAGTAACAACTCTGGCTCCTGTATCACGGATTCCTCCAGGTGTACGGTCATCTGGATCTACACTCATGCCGCCGCTGCAGACTACCATATCTGCACCCTGGTTAATAAATTCCATAATGTCGGCTGTGATCTGTGCCTTGTCATCTCCCGGAGTCGTCTGACCGATCACCTCAGTGGGGTA
>OGPA01001694.1_pt1 | contig 17585 bp, 20 predicted proteins | sample 1552841 | NCBI WGS metagenome assembly OGPA01 (sample SAMEA2579916, study PRJEB22360) | human gut metagenome | reverse complement strand
TTTCGGTTTAATATTGCAGCGCTGCCCTATCTTTACCGCTAAAATGGTATAAAAACAAGGACTAAATTAGGCATAACCCCTTGATTTTACTGGGTTTCATCTAACTTGGTCCTATTATAACTCAAACACCCTGTTCCCATTTTGCGTAGGACTGTCTGGAAATACCGATCACTTCCGCAATCTGTTCCTGCGACATTCCTTTCATATTTCGCAACAGTATCAGATTTTCAGCAAGCATGTCTTTCATCTCCTCTGTGTGATTCTATTATATTTCTTATTTCGCACAATTTCTACCATACAAACTTGTCATATTATTCTTTTTTATGTTAAGTTTGGTTGCATTATCAAACGAAACTCGCAATCCACTAAGTTTCCAATTTGTCGCATCCGTCTGCAAATCAACCAATTTTCGATACAACCCGTTTTTCTTCATAAGGGTATCGTGCTTACCTGCTTCTGCCACAACACCTTTATCCAGCACAACACTTACCTCATATTCATTTATGCACTATATCTCCGCCTTGGAATATATGATATATTTGACTGGGGAATCATAGAAAATATTTAGATACAAAGATACCAATATGCAGAAACACTCTCATGGCAATAAACAATATTAGAATTTTAAGATGATACTTTGTTTATGCTACTGCTCTGCAGAACCTATTCACCTCGTGCCTTTTTATATCAGTCAATAAAAATGTTGAATTGCACAGATACTCATAATAAATATGAGCTGACCAGCATGGCTTATAACAAGCTCTTATATATGGAAACACTCTCATCTAACTGATTATGGAGAAGAGCCATCCAAAGATGACTCTGGATGACTCTGTATCTTTACATTATGAACTTCAGGTAATCCTATGTTCTTATTTTTTCTTTCTTACAACAACCTTTGCCTTCGGCACTCCGGCAGATTTCAGCTGTTCTATCACTACTTTCTTTACTTTAGTAGATGGAACCGTGACAGTTAGACCTGCACCATTTTTACCACCATTACCAGCTAAATACAGGCTCGACACATTTGCATGGCACACAACATAGTTTCTATACAAACCACGTTTAGGATAAACAACATCGGTGTTCCAACACTCTGTGAGCTTGGTTATTATTTCATCTGAAATACTCAACTTAGGTAAACTTATTCCATTAGGTTCACTATCGTGAATCTCTCCTATCGCATTACGATTAAGCTGAAAAAGCTCACTTAACATTTCATCCATGTAAATAGAATTTGTAGTCATTTCTTTTTTTCCTCCATAATATAAGTTGTAAGGAGTAACATCGAAAATATCTGCCAATATCATTAGATTATGAAGTGAAGGATCATGACCGCCACGATTCTGCTCATAGTTGCGAATTGTTCCTTCTGGAATATCAGAAATCTGCGCTAATTGCCCCTGAGTCATACCTCTATCTTTTCGTAATCTCTTTAAATTTTCAGCAAATAATTCCATGTCCCTACCTCCAAATTAATTATGGCATGGTCTTATTATAAATCATATGCGCAAAAGTGCGTAGTCGGAATATTTATTTCATATAGCAACTTCCTCCTTATACAAGTGAAAACTTACAATTACAGTTGATTAAATAATCGCATTGTCGTATCTGGTCCCTTGTTTCCTTTTTGTGTCTTTACCGCGCTTCCAACAAAGGAGTTAGTCGAAACCCTTACCGTATAAAGCTTTTCTCCAAAAAGAGGAACCGCCTTATCATTGATTACACAACTTGCAACTTTTACGTCATCATCAATGAGATTAACTATCGTCTTTCCTGTATTTATTACCGAATCGACTAGAATCACATTTTTAGTAGTTGGCCGCTTAAACTCGCCCTGTTTTGGATCATATACCTCAAATTTGCATCCCAACTTAAAATAAATTCCCTGCGCAAAGAATATTCCGCCCCTAAGTAAAGCAACAACAGTTGTATCAGCTGGTTCTAAATCAATATTCTCTGCTAATAGTTCTCCAAGTCGAATATGAGCTTTTGCAAGCTCAGGGCCTGAAATTCCTGAATCCGATTTCGTAATAGCAATTAATTCTTCCACTTCTTTAGTTTTATTAAGTTCGAACAATATCAACACCTCCTAAATCCTTTCCTTTTAAGGATCTACTAATTGTTCCGTCTTCTTTAGGAATAAGATAACCAACATCCGCTTTTTTCAGCATATAATAGTCGTTCATTCCATCTCCATAAGCTATTACAGTTTTTCCTGCCTCTTGGAGCTTCTTTGTAATAAAGAATTTTGTTTCCGCTGACATTTCTATTCCAGTGAAAAATGGAACGCCCAGATAATCCGCTATAAACCGCCATACACGCTCATGACCTGATGTAAGTATAAAAGAATCCTTATTTAAGGCTTTACACACTTTTTCATTTAAACCTACAGGCAATTCTTTCAAATCATCAAAGCTATATGATTTAAACTCTTCTGCCTGCCTCCATGATTGAAATCCTGTATAAAAATTACCATCATATATATGCGTAGTATATCCAAATACTGCATGTGAACTATCTTCTTTAGTAATTGTCTTGTCTCCATCCAAAAGAGTTATCACTTCTGAATCTGTGGAGTTCAAAATTTTTTCTACACAATCTGCCGCTAACCGTTTGCAACTAAAACCATTTACAATAGCTTTTATGAATTCCACAATTTCTGTTACATCTGTAAAATAGTTATCCTTTGGATTGTCTATTACATAAAAATCTTTATTACTCTTGTGACAGTAATCACGTAGGCTTTCAATTTCATTAATTTGCCATTTTTCTATATCATAAGATAAGTATTTCTTGTTCTTATCTGATTCTCTCATTCGCTTTATAAGTACATCTGGTGAAATATAAAGGTAAAGAATAACATCGTATAGCTGTCCATCCATATCAGTAAAAGCGACTTTATCACCAAATGCATAGTGACCATCCATAATGAATGATTCTACATGTAATAGTCTTTTAGCTAACTCTTCACGAGCCATGTTTTTACCATGATCATCTTCTGAATCAAAAGTAGGACATATTTCGCGCAAAAGAACACTGCCCGACATAACTTCTAGAAAATCTACTTTATCCAAAATATAAGTTTTTCCAGCAGTTGGCATACCATATAATCCGATTCTCATAGCGACTCCTTATAACAATAATTTCTGTCAAAATCTAACGATATCTTTTCTAATTCTTCAAATGTCATATTGCTTTTTCCAACAGGAGGTAAGTCAATACAATTACCACAGAAATAAACATAACCATTAGCAAAAAAATAGTTATTTGTTCCGGCGCCACACTGTCCACCGTACATTGTACAATCAAGCCCGCCTCTTCTTACTTCTAGTGTCTTTTCAGCCCGTTCTAGAAAATCACGGTATTCTTGCAGAGAGATTCCATATCTACCTATCATTCTCGAAAAGGTCACTCGCGCTCCAAATGGCTTGAAAAAGTTTATAACCTTATCCGCATTTAACAAACTATCCTCTCCCACAGTCGCATTAAATGTAGGATAATGTCCGGTCACACGTTTGTATTCCGCAACATTGTGCATAGCCTTGTCAAAAGAGTTACCGCGATTCTTGTCATGTAGTTCCTTATAACCATCTATAGAAAAACCAACATTCACATTATGATTCTCAAGGAATCTCCAATCCTCATCACTCAAAGGCACCGTTCCGTTGGTAATTGTATAAATACTTATATTAGGATAATTCTCTAGATAAGTGATATACGACTTAAGTTTAGTCCAGTCTAATAATCCTTCGCCATTTCCTACAAAGCCTATCTTAAAGTTTCCCTTGGCATAGGCTTTAACATTATCCAAAATCTTAAACACATCCATATCCGCATCATCCAAGATGCCTTTTTCATGAAAGTGGCAATACTTACATCCCAAATTGCAGCGATTATTGATGGATATACAAATCCTATTAATCATTGCCATCACTCTCTTTCAACATACTAATAAGTTCTTCATTACCCCTATCGTAGGCGTAATCCAAAGCAGTCTTTTTATCCTTGAAAGACATTATATTTTTATCAGCTCCATGTTCCAAAAGATACTTCAAGATTGAAGCATCCTCCTTGTGAAAAACCGCCTTCATCAGTGCCGTAAAACCATTCTTCATATCCTGCTGGTTAATATAAGCACCATTTTCTACAAGCAGCTTCACAAGATTCAAATGCCCATGCCATGTAGCAATCATTAATGGCATATTGAAGGGATTTGTCTCACTCTGAGAAGGCTCATTTACATTAGCTCCATTTTGGATTAATAACTTTGCAAAATTCTCTGCGTCTCTTCCATTTTGCATTTGCATAACATGCGATAATGGTGGCAAATAATGTTTTTTGTTATCTACTGCATTAACATCTATTCGATCTAGCGAAAGCAGGTACTTTACCATTTCTTCATCCTTATTAACTAATGCCTGTATTAATGGCGTATATCCTGATCTAGAATCAATAGCGTTTACATTTATGCTTTTTCCTTTCTTCTCCAAAAGATTTTTTGCAGAATCTAAGTCGCGTTTCAAAACAGCCACAAAAAACCTTTGCGAAAGTGCATCATTATAACCATCCTTCTCGCTAAAGATCTTGCTATATTGATTTGATCCAATTATTCTCAGATTAGTTAATCCTTTCGTATTCTTAAGAATGAAGTCTTTATCATTAGTCAAAAGATAAACTGAATTTGAAATATCTTTCTCTGCCAGTTTTATCGCTATATCCAAGATTTTATCATCGTTACTTCCATCAATATCAGAATCTGTGTGAATATCCAACTTTTCAGTCTTTTTCTTTCCGATAATACCTTCACACAAAGAAGCATTTCTACGTTCCTTTTCTTTTCCATGATCCTTTTGATAATTTATCTCTTCAATAACCGGGATTGGAATATACACCTGGTCACAGTCTTTAAGTAGAACTCCTAACATTTCAGGACGATTCAACAAAATGTTAGTATCAACAACCACAATATTTTTAGATTTTACATCTATAAGCTCATTAAAATTGATATTTGTAATCTGCGCCAGTTTTACTAACACTTCAAAACTTGGTGCCTGAGAACCATTTTCAATAAAACTTAATGTTGTTCTGCTGATTCCTAGTTCCTTTGCAAATGCCTCTTGCTTAATATCTGCATTCTTACGGTATTCTGTAATTTTTTCTCCTAAATCTATAAGTCTCTGATCCGGTGTACTCATATCCAATCCTCCATACTTTTGACAGATTAAAATTCTGGTGTAACAGTTACCTCTTCATCAAGAACCTCATTCATCTTTTCAACAAGTACCTGTTCTGCTTCATTAGCCTGTTCAGCTGTTACTCTCTTCTTTTTAAAGTGCTTAATTGCCTTAGCACCCAAATATAAGCATCCTGCTCCAATAACAATCACTCCATCAATAATTAACTGTTCTTTCCTGCCTTCCTGAAAAGAATGATCTTTTACAATCTGAAGGTACTTTTCTGGTCCTCCAAATTCCTTTGCGGTGTGTGCAAGATTTGCATAATCCCAATCCTTAGCCATTGTACGTTCCTCCTTATGCTAACTGTAAGTTTTTAAATAGATCGCCCATTGTAAAGCAAAGTGAATCGCTGCTTTCACTGTGAGCACTTTCAAAGTAACTATTAAGTTTGAATTCTGGCTCCAACATCATTTTGGCAAATAGTTTTGCTGTATTTTCAGCATCAACTAATCCATCATGTTCGTGACCCTCCTGGATAATATCTGCAGCAATAAGAGCTTCTGATAATCTGAAGATTCTTTCTTCTTCTAATCTTTCTGAAAACATCTTCTGACAATCAATCCAAGTGGCTAATATAGATTCAAGTCTTTCATCTTCAATCAGCTTTGCCTCAGCCTCTTTCTGAATCTGCTTAAGATCGTTGTCACTCCAGGATACAACAAAAGCATCTTCCGGAATCCAAGCTATAAATGCCTTCATTGCTTCTCTCATTGTTGGCGCACTTTTCAAATCTTTTGAAGTAATTCCAGTGAGATTAGTAATAAACCAATCCAATGATCCAAACTCTGGTCTTACATATGTATTGAATTCATCAACCACTTCGTACTTTTCATTTAAAAGCACTGCACCGATTTGGATGGTTTCGTTTGCTCCATGAAATTCCTTTTTTCTGTTTGAATAAGGTACTTTACACATTTCAAGATCAACAACTACATATTGGTTCATATAATCATCTCCTCTTAATCTGATTTATAAGTGCGCTCCTTATGTTTTATATTTTAACATCACTGTGTTATAAGTAAATAGCTATGTTTAATTTGTTTAACATCCTTTACACTGTTTAAAATCCTAACATAAGAAAACCGGTAGGCCTTTACCCATACCGGCCATCATGCAAATTATCCAATTTTAAAGCAATCCTTCAACCTTACGCTTTATTACCCAATAAACATCTTCAACTTCTCGATCAGATAGTTTTTCGAGTAATTTAAGGAAAGAACTATACTTAGCAGTTAATCTCTGCTCGTCTCCTGCTTCTGTAAATTCAACAAAAAGCAATTCTCTCACATCTACATTATAAATACGAGAAAACTGAGCAAGCTCATCTGCAGATATACTTCTCTTACCTGCTTCCATCTCACTAATCGCTCTCTTTGCAACATTCAGAAGATTAGCAGCCTCATCCTAGGATAATCCTTTCTTCACACGTGCTTCTTTAAGCTTTTTACCCGTAAATTCAGACATTTTTAACCTCCTTCAAAGTTCCGATTTTCGGAACAAACATCAAAATGGTCCATTTTTCGTGTTACGATTTTCGGAACAAATGCTCCGAAATTTTGTCGAATGTAGTCAGCAAAAAATGTATGAAGTACTCCGGCAGCTTAATTGAATTTTATTTTTGTGTAAAAAAATATAGGGTGTCTAAAGTAGACATCCTATACTAGTATAATATCTTTTTAATAACTCGACTATATTTAAAATCTGTGCTACAATGTCCTTATAAAGATTTTGGAGGGCATTTACATGGGCAAAAGAGCATCATCAATTGAACTTAGCAATGAAGAAAGAGAATATCTGGAACTTCAAACTCGTGCCAGAACAATTCAGGCTCAAACAGTTGCAAGAGCGCGAATTCTATTATTACGTGCGGATTCCGTATCAATAGATGCGATTGCTGATAAAGTGGGGCTCAACCGCTGTAGCGTCATGCTTTGCCTAAAAAAATTTAAAGAAGGCGGCATTGAAAATGCACTCTTTGATGCCCCTAGTCGTGGCAGGAATGCTGAGATTACAGACGAAGAAAAAGCCTGGATCATTAACATTGCCTGCCAGAAGCCAATTGATTTTAGATATGCTGCTGAAACCTGGACGTATGCAAAGCTAACCTCACATATCAATAAAACTGCTGAAGCAGCTGGATACGCAAGACTTTCCACTATTCATAAAAGTACAGTAAATACAATTCTTGACAAGGCAGATATAAAGCCACATAAAATAACTTATTATTGTGAGAATAGGGATCCTGATTTTGATTCCAAAATGCATAATGTCCTGCTTGTGTATAAGCAGCTTGAAATGCAGTTTGATGAATCAGGAAAGCTCATTATATCTGAAGATACACCTATACATATGCTGTCTTATGATGAAAAGCCAGGAATACAGGCTACTGCAACAACATCAGATGATTTAATGCCGGACGAAAAACATTCGACCACCAATAGAGATTACGAATATAAACGTTTGGGTACTCTTTCATTATTAGCTGCTATTGATCTTCAATCAGGAGAAGCGATTCCTCTTGTAAGAGATAAGCACAGCAGCACGGAATACATTGAATTTTTGAAGCTGTTAGATGATAAGTACCCAAAGGGAGACAAGATTCGCATCGTACTCGATAATCTTAAAGTTCATACATCAGAGGCGACCAGAAAATACCTGGCAACTGTACCGGGAAGATTCGAATTTGTATTCACTCCCAAACATGGATCATGGCTCAATATGGTTGAAGGTTTCTTTAGCAAGATGACTCGTCAGATGCTCAGAGGTATCTGTGTTAAATCTAAGGAGGAACTTACTAATCGTATCTACAGATATTTTGCAGAAATAAACGAAGAGCCGATTGTGTTCCATTGGAAATATAATCTCGATGATATTGATGTATCGGAAAAAATCATTGTTGATAAACTCGCCTGTCAAAAAGTCGAGTTAATTAAAGGATGAAATACTAGAGGGCGGTCAGCTCAAAGGACGGTGTGAAATTTTTTCTGTAAATTTAGATCTTCTATGATAATTGATGCGGCTTGACAGCGGTTTCTGCTGTTAAGCCGTTGTTTATTTAATAGCAAAAATAAGCTGGTATGTCAAGAGCGCCCAGAAAATCTGGGCGTATATTTACTCTTGATATTCCAGCTTTTGTTGCTATATCAGCATCCGGTCAGGGTACATGATTTCCAGCTCACCACAAACTTTTCCCCAGTTTCGGATGGGCATTATCCACTTTTTGGCAATCTCGAAAGTTCCCAGATATAGAAGTCGAATGGGGCTGGAAGTGATAGTAAGACCAGCTATAGTAAACTGTTTGCTTCGAGAGGCGGGTTAAGCGATTTCATTATTTATGATGCAGATGTTCAATTAAGAAATCAGTTGAATGAGAAATATAATGACGAAGTAAAAAGGGTTTGGAACATTATGAAAGACTATATTTAATAATGACTTCGTATAAGAACATCCGAAATCACAACTGAATATTTTTTCTTTAAATTTAGGACGCATTGTTTTCATGGCACTTGGTGCTGTGGAGACAATGCGTTTTTTATGATAATTTTAATTCTTTTCCAGACTGCTTCTTTCGAATATCATGTGTTCATGCATGAAATGGGACTAAAGTACAATTGACGAAAATAATAAAGAAATTTAAAGTTTATTATGGAATATTTTTTTTGAAAATTTATAGTAATACGACAGCGATAGACATACTTTAATGAAAAAAGAAAGGAAAACACGATAATTATGCATGAATTATCGTATAAGGTGAGAACATGGGGTTTCAGGATGAAGAAATTATAAAGAAGAAAAAAGAATTAGAGCAACAGAAAAAGCTAAGAGAATCACAGGATCGTCTGGAAAAAGAAGCGGAAGAATCCATATACGATGAAATTGTGCACATTATCGGAGAAGAAGTACATTTTCAGCGCAGAGAGATTCCGGATCTGAAAATCAGCATTTATATGCCGGAGACGTTCTTTCTGTTTACGGATGATGTGAAACATCTGGTGTATCCGGGAGCAAATGCACCGACACATGTTTTCGGAGGTGAGAATATCAACTTTCAGATGAGTTTTCATCAGACGGAGCATATTGTACCGGATGATGGCATGAAGAAATTTATGGATATTACGGCTGATCTTATGAAAGCGGTGGGACCGCGGGTAACGATCATTGAAAAAAAGGTGTTGGAAAAAGAGGATTTTCATATTGGAGTATTGCAGTTTGTATCCAGGGCAATCGATATGATGGTGTACAACTTTCAGTATTACATAAGCATGGAAGACGATCGTTTGCTGATTGGTGGAATTACATTCCCAAGTAAATACAAAAAACGCTTTTTCCCATTGGCGAAAGAAATGATAGACAGCATTTGTAAGTTGAAGGAGGAGGTATAGTATGGAACCGATTACCTATACAAACATTGTGGTGGAGGGAGTACCTTTTACGAAAGTACTGGCATTGGAAATTGCTCATGCGATCAATGAGCATGGTACGGCTGCCATCGTAGGAGAGATGGAAGTGGATGCTGCGAGAGAATATCTTAACCGAATGGATGAGAATGCGGCAATTAAGATAACGACAACGGCAGAGGGGCAGCTTTCTGTATTATTTTATGGACTGCTTACCAATGTTGGTGTTGAGCAGGAGGCAGAGTATGCAACTCTGACACTTACAGCTGCTACGACAAGTGCTTTGCTGGATATTCAGCCGGTCAACCGGAGTTATCAGAAGACTTCTGCAACTTACGGACAGGTTATGGAGGCTGCATTGAATGGAGCAGGCGCAGTTAACATGAAAGTGACAGATCAGGCAACCGGAAAAATGCTTGTACAGTGCAACGAAACCAATTGGGCTTTCTGCATGCGTCTGGCATCCATGTTGAATGCCCCGATATTCTCTGAAATAGATGCAGTAAAACCACAGATTACCGTTGGATTACCGGGGAGGGGAAAAGTCGTTGATCTCTCGAAATCGGAGACGAAATCTACGAAAGAGACGGTTCGCGTGGGAACGAGCATACAGACAAGACAGTATATGTATCTGGGAAGTGAGATTTCGTATCATGGCATCCATCAGAAAGTAAAAGCATTGAGTTGTACGATGGAAAAGGGCGTACTTCTTACCACAATTGAAATCGCAGCCGAGGAGAAATTTGTACAACAGCCAATCGTCAACCAGCAGGTATCGGGAAAAATGTATTCCGGCACAGTTATGGCAGTACAGGCAGATAAAGTACAGGTACATATTACAGATATTGACAGTTCTTATGACGCCGGTGGAGATGTTTGGCTTCCATATTCCACAGCATATTCTTCTGGGGATGGAAGCGGATTTTACTGTATGCCGGCAGTAGGAGATACTGTCAGAGTGTTTTTCCCGGGTACTGATGAGGGCAGTGCGTTTGCTGCAAGCAGCGTCTGTGTGAGTCCGGGGGCAAAAGTAACGGACAAGCAGTGGAGAGGACCGAATGGCAAGCAGATCCTCTTAACGGAAGAAGGCATTTATATTACCACAAATGCGGATGACAGCAAAATATTTATTAATCTGACAGATGAGTCTGGAATTACCATTTCCAGTAATAAGGATATCAGTGTATGTGCAAAAAATAATCTGTCACTGATGTCAAATAATAATATTTCTATTACAGCGGAAAAGGATATCCTGATCAGTACGGCAGAATCATATATTGACATGACGCCAGATGGAATTGAGATGGGCGCAAGTAATATCGTGATCAAGTAAAAGGCGGATGGTCAAAGACAGGTGAAGAATGATGAAAATTACAATTGATGAATTCAAAAAAGAGTATCTGGAAGCGCTGCAGAATGTATACCATGACAGGATTGTACAGAATATTACCGCAGACCGGGACCGGACAAGAACGCTTTTTGACAATTATATGGATACATTCCTGCAGATAATCCAAAAGTTTCAGGAATACTATGCAATGGAGATTGGGGAAATTCAGATTTCCCTTTTATCCACATCGATAGCGTTGGGAACTCCACAGTTTGCGTTTACCGCTTATGATGCAAACGGCATGTTTGGAGAAGAAATTCTTACAGCAAAATTTAATGCAGGCTGGTATATGGACGGCTGGGAGGAGTATCATCAGGCAATCACAGAAAAATGCAGGGAATGTAATGCGCTGGCATATATTCATCCGGAAGGAATGGAACAGATGATGCGGGAAAGTATATCATTTGCAGTTTCCTGTCTGGCGGTCGTGTGTAAATATTTGTTTGCAGAGTTTGAACAGAGGGAAGGTTATGAGCAGATTATGTGGGCAGATGGCTTTCGGTTGACCGCAGGAAGCTACCGGGACTGGTCAAAGCTTCTGTATCGGAAGACACCGGAAGCAGATATATTCTGGAGTAGCAGAAGAAAGGACTTTTCATTCTGCCATTTCCAGGAACTGGTCTATAACAAGAAGATATTCGAAAAAATTGATCTGTCCCATGCACATTTTTATGGATGCGAATTTGTTCTCTGCAAATTTGAAGAAACCTTTTTACGGGATGCGGTATTTGATGGCTGCAGGTTTTATCATTGTAGCATGGATGGGGTTGATCTGGCCGGGGCAACGATTCGGAATTCAACCTTAAAGAAATGTAAATTGACTCATATGAACTGGGATGCAGAGTATGATAATCCGGACAAAATCAAAGAATTTTATAAACCGTTTGAGATGCTGGAAAATGTTGTGGAATTCTGTACAAATGACGGAGGAATGGAAGGGAGTCTAGGGTATTATGGAATATTATTTATTGGCACAAAGTGAACATGTGGTAAATCCAATTAAAGTTATTGGACCAAATCTGGAAGGGTATCCGCATGAGATGACCCACCGTCAGTTTGCCGGATTGGAGGATGCTGTCGTAGGTTATGTGCGTTACGATGAAACACAGGAAATCCCGGATATTCTTTCGCAACCGACGTACATGGTAAGTGAAGCAATTAAAAAAGTGTTGGCGATGTATGATGACAATATTTCCTTTAAAGCGGTGCAGATATTTCCAAATGAGCAGAGCCAGATTCCGAGCGTGGCAAGAGTATATTGGATTTATGACTGTGTTATGGAAGAATGCATACACGCAGATGCCATAAAGCTGCCCAATGGGGCTTATCAGGAAATTATTATTGATAAAAGAAAAATAAAAGGAAGAAATATCTTCCGGCCAAAGGGATTACAGCAAAATCAGATTGTTGTGTCGCTGGCGGTTGCGGAGAGCATTCTTCGAAGAAATCCCTATGGAGTGTCGTTGAAAAAAGTAGAAATGAGGTGAAAAAATGTCACAGGATAAAAAACAGTATGTGTATCGGTTAATGAAGGCGGAATGCAGCTGCGGTTCCAAAGATTTTCAGCAGTATCTGAATCTGCCAGAGGACCATGGAATTACATTTTCTACAGAAGATCAGCCGCTGATGAATGCAAGTGATCATGTGGCAAATGAGAACATCCTGCAGTTTGGAAGATGTACATCTTTAACAAATCCAAATGGTTTAGTGGGAACTGCAATCATGGGTGGATTGATTGGCCCTCTAGGAGCATTGTTTGCAAAAAAAGTGGCAGGTGTGAAATGCGAACCCATGACACTGGTGCCATGGATCAATGTGGATGAGGATTATTTTATAGACGGAGTTCCGGCATTGACAATAGAAAGCAAGCTTCCGTGCTATTACGGGGGAACTATTTCCATTTATCTGGAAAAGGAAGAGGATGCCGATGAGAAATCGGATGAAAGTGATGAAGAGCCAACGGTATATGATAAGACGGATCAGTTGCCAAGTGAGGTTCAGGAGCAGCTGGAAAGTTTTACAGAACTTGGAGAGATTAAGCAGGACAGGGAAGAGGCAGCTCAGGCGAAGGCAGCAGAAAAAGAAGCAGCTGAGGAAGCGGAACGCCAAAAACAGCAGGCAATGCTGGAGGAATGGAATGAAATGCTCAAAGATCCACAACAGTATATGTATAACCGAGATTTGGAAGGAATTGACTTGAATGGTATGTCTATAAAAGAAAAAGAATCCTCACTACCTTCGTTGAAATCAGTGGAAGAATTACAGTTGGATATAAATAAAAAGTGAAGAATAGTCAAAAGATGATGATAAAAAAGGAGTAAAGAAATTATGGTAAGTATGGCAACATTTAGCAGAATCAAGGCACCAATCGCATGTGCGATTATACTTGGAGCAATATTGGGATGGAGTATGGCAAACTTTCCAGATTATGGAAGGTACTTTTATAATCAAACTGCACCAGCGGATTATGATAAGTATACAGATCAGACTGGTTTCCCAGCAGGAGAAGGATATAAAGAGTTATCAAATAGAGCAGATATTGTAGAGGCGGAGGAAAATTATGTTGTAACAGTGGATGTGAAAGATTTAAAGTCTGCAAATATGTATAAATCAATATTAAAATCAGACTATTATTATGGAAAATTTTCAAAATACAATAACGCTAATACAGAAGGGGGTGTAGGTACTTTTTATGTGGCAAAGTTAAAAAGTGGAGACGAAGTGATTGTTCTTATAGACGACAGAACATTTACGATACCAAAGAGTGGTACGGTAAAACTTCCGGTGGCCAGTACAAAAGAGATGGAAAGCACAGGATTTATAGAAAAATTACAAGAATTGACAGGACTTGCCGAGGAGGATCTGGATTATTATGTAGACACAACAGAAGCGTGGAGAAAAAGTGAGGAAGGGCAGAAAATAAGGGAGCGTGCACTAACTGTATGTGCAGTTGTCTTTGTGGGTGTTGCAATTATATGCTCTTTTTTGTTTACATATATAGAAAAATTAGGAGCAAAGAATCAGGAGAAGAATAGAAATCATGACAAGTATGGCAACGTTTAGCAGAATCAAGGCACCGATTGCGTGTGCGATTATATTAGCATTTTTTGTGGCTGGAGCTGTTATGGATTTCCCAGATTATGGAAAGACCATATATAAAAGTGCAGAAGCAGTGGATTATGATGAGTATAAGGATCAAACGGGATTTCCGGCAGGAGATGGTTATGAGGAAATGACGAGCGTGGAAGAAATCAACAGTGCGGAGAAAAACTATATTTTAAAAGTGGATGCAAAAGAATTAGAGCCTTTAAAATTGTATAGGGAGATTTCAGAAAAGAAATATTATACCAGAAAATTTGCAAAATATATTGGAACGGATGGAGGAGTGGGAACATTTTATGTAGCAAAATTAGAAAGTAAAGAGAAAATCATTGTTTTTATAGATGACCGTTCTTTTGATATTCCCAAAAGCGGAATCGTAAAGCTGCCAGTGGCAAGTACGAAAAAAATGACGAATACAGAAGTGGTAGATTATCTACAGAATGCAACAGGGCTTTCAGAAGAAAACCTTCAATACTATGTGGATACTGCAGGTGAGTGGAGAGAAAGTGAAGATGGACAAAAAATTCAAGACAAAGCTGTAATCAGGGGAATGCTGGCATTTCTTATTGTGGTAATTCCATGTGGTTTCCTGTTTTCATATACAGAAAAAAGGGAGGAAAAGAAAAATGGATAATAGAAGTTGGGATACGTTTTGTACATGTTTAATTACACTGGGAGTTATATCTTGTTTTATGGGAGGAGCAGGGCTTCTTTTTAGCAATGAATTTCATCCGGTTCCATTTTTTATAGTGATATTTGGCATAGTTATTATTTGGGTCGGTGTCAAGGTATACCGATGGTCAAAAGAAGATGATAAAAAGGAGTAGAAAAATTAGGAGCAAAGAAAGAAAATGAGTAAATATACTACCATTGCACAAATCAAAGCGGATATAAACTTTCCTATGCAAAAATTCTGGATTTCTATTCTGAGATACAGGCCGATACACATGGAATGGCATATCTGATTGTGGAAATGAAGGATAATACAACACTGGCGGAACTTGAGGCATTGTATTTTACACCGGCAGTGATTACAGACATTGAAGGGAAAAATATATACAGTGGAATCTGTGTTTCTGTGGCGATAGAGAATCAGGATGGATACCAGAAACTGATCCTTGAACTTTCTGATCTGGAAGTGGCAGCAGACATGTCACGTAAAACCCGTACATTTCAGAGTCCGGGGAAAAAGTTGTCAGACATTCTGGACGAGGTATTGCAGGAATATGGTTGTAGTGTGCAACTGGAACAGAATCCGGCAATACCAACAGTTGTATATCAGCAAAATGAAACGGACTGGCAGTTTGCCTGCAGAATGATCAACAGTTTTGGCATGCATATGTATTCCGGTTGCAGAGGCACACATATGGCAATCGCAGGGGGAAACAAAGGTGGACGGACTTTTGAAAGTAAGATACTGGAAAAGCAAAAATCAAGAAGCCGTAATGTCAATGAACTGCGGGCTGTACAGGCGAATGCAGATGCCACGGTTGTCAGTTATCAGTTTGAAACCTGCGAATATACCACAGATGAACTGAGCGTAATGGCAGGGGATATTATTGGCGATTTTACAGTTGTTCAAAGTCGCATCGTGAATGAAAATGGAAATTTGGTCAATCATATCAAACAGGTACGGTCAATGGACGCAAAGGCAAGTTATGCCGCCTCTGTGTCTGCAGATTGTGTCAGCAATATTGTAACAGGAACAGTACTTTCTGTAACAGGAAATATTGTACAGGTCCAGTTTGATGCAGATGCAGCTGATATGAGTGGAAACTGTGTGGATATTCCCTATGAATCCGCATTGAGTAATTCATTTTATTGTATGCCGGACATTGGAGATAAGGTATTTGTCTATTATGAAAATAATGGAAAAATTGTATGTCTGGGAAGCAGTAGAAGCAACACAGATGGTCCGGATTATAGCAAGCCGGACGAAAAGGTTTTAACAAATAAGGATAAGATGATTCGTTTTACATCCTCGTCACTGATCGTTACGGATACAAGAAAAAAATATGATGAGGAAGATGATACAGAGATCAGCATCAAGTTTGAGGACGAGGGAATCACCATTACATCGGGCAGTGATGTATCCATGGAAACCACAGAAGAAGGCGGTATGCTTTTGGCTGCAATATCATCTCCGGAAAAACTTGAGGATGCGAAGACAAAGGTTGAGAGTGGCAAGGAAAAATACAGTTCTGCAGCAGAAGAACATAATAGTTTGTATCTTGCAGAAGGCGGAATGAGTAAATTGGAGCAGTCGGATGCCGCTGGGGAAGAAGAACTTGAAAGATTTAAAGAAGACTTTTTAAATAATTTAGATGACACAGCAAAATCACTGGCTTTTAAGAACATCGTAAATATAATACATAACAATGATACAGACGAGGATGGAGGCGATAGCGAAGAAACGACGACAAAAGATGAAAAAGAAATGTATAATGTAGGTGTAATTTCAGTTTATGGTTTAAATGAAATCACTTTTAGTGTAAAAGACAGTAGCATTATCATCAATACGAATATTTTTATTAGTGCAAAAAACTTTGGCTGGATGGGATATGAAAAGGGACAACATGACATTGTCGAAGAAGAGTATCAGGATTGGTGGTCCATGGGACTGGATGTCCTTCAGATGGGGTTGGATCTTTGTGGATTTATTCCCGGAATAGGTGTTTTCTTCGATTTGGCAAATGCGGCAGTCTCTCTCGCCAGAGGTGATTATTGTGGTGCAGCGATGTCAGCAATCGCTGCAATCCCGGGAATTGGGGATGGAATTGCCGCTGCAAACATGGGAGTAAAAGCATTTAAAGCAGCTGCAACTACAGAAAAAGTATTGTCAAAAGGACAGAAGACATGGAAAATCTTAAAAATGATTTATACGGGAGTACGTTTTGCTGATTCTGGTCTGGGAGCTTCAAAGGATTTGTGGGAGACATTGACAGATGAGGAATTTGATTGGTCAAATCCAAATGATATAGCGCGGGCAATAGGTATTTCCCGGCAGTTTATTGGTATGGCAGGAAACGTAAAAGACATGTATGAAGGAGGAAAGGCAGTAAAAGATGGTCATGAGTATGTAAGACCAAAAGGAAACAGATCACATGAAAATGAGAGTGGAGAGAATTCCAGCCAGCATTCGCATAATGAAGGTGGAGATGGAGGAGAGAATTCCAGCCAGCACCCACGCAGTGAAGGTGGAGATGGAGGAGAAAATTCGAGTCAGCATCCGCACAGCGAAGGCGGAGATGGCAGTGAAAATCACCCAAGAGAAAACAACGGAGATAATCATCCAGCGTGCGATGCAGATGCTACTCACGACCCAATCAACCTTGCAACCGGAAGTCTTATGGCAGAATATGTGGATCTGGGAGTCGAGGATACACTTGGACTATATTCTTTGAAACGTTATTATGAATCTGCATACAAGAATACCGGAGGTATTCTTGGTGATAT
>OGPA01001680.1_pt1 | contig 17661 bp, 20 predicted proteins | sample 1552841 | NCBI WGS metagenome assembly OGPA01 (sample SAMEA2579916, study PRJEB22360) | human gut metagenome | reverse complement strand
CCATCTTTAGGGCAAGTCTGCCGAACGCTTTTCCTATTGCGTTCGGTAGGCGGTTGTTCCCTCCTTACGCCATAAACTTACTTATCGTCCCCACAAGGGCAGGCGAAATAAGCAGGCAAGGAGGTGATAGATAATGGAATCAATCATTATCTTCTTAATCCTTGTGACTCTTAATGAAGTTATCAAGAATATAAAGAAATAAACCGCCCAGTCTTCCAAACATAGCGGTTTATTAATAACCAATATGAGGGAGCGACCGTCTATCGGTATGCCCCTTTTTTATTATTATACATCAATTATGGAAATATGTCAACTGTTTATCTTAAAATTTCAGTTTTTATATCCCATTAGCAACTTTGAACCTACAATTAATGTGGTAGGATCACCTTTTTTTGAAAAGCATTTAGGGTTGTTGTCAATCACCCATTGGACAGATTTCCCTAATGACTTATAATTATTGTTAACAAGTCCCCATACTGTATTTCCTTTTTTTACAGTATGATATACGGCTTTATTATCTCCGCTCGTTACTTGTTTTGTGCTTTTTGAAGTAGTAGCTTTTGTTGTAGTACTGCTTTTGGTCTGCACATTTGCTTTATCAACCCAACCATAAACTTTTCCCCCATCATTTGAAATTAAATGATAGGGGTGCTTATTAGTATTGATAATCGTTACTTTACATGTACTTTTTCCCCTGTTTGCCGCAGGCTGAGAAGCAGTTGATGATACATACACGTTTCCGCCTGTAAAAATGACAACATCACCTGTTTTTATAGATGTCGATTTAGGCGTTGTCGATGTCTTATCAGTATTGTTGTTTGATTTTGTTGAGGTTGATTTATATGACGGTTGTGCAATCCTTACAACTCTAAGAGTCATATCAAAATCGCAGCCACCTGCTATAGTGTTCGGGTGGCTGTGGTTAAATGATTGAATTTGCATATTTACAACACTATTTCGTCCAATGTATTTGACTAACGAGCCGTTTTGCATAAGATTTTCAAGACCTACTACTATTGCATTGGCAGGCATGCTCCCTACTTTTACTATTTTGCCCGTCAGGGAAATTTCCTTTGGCGTTTTTCGTATGGTATCCGTAATGTCCAGTCCCTTTTCTACAGGATGTGTTGTGCTTTCAATACCGGACGTAACATTCTCCTCAGTTACATGGACATAATAATTATTTATTAATGCCATTATTATACCTCCCTTACTGTAGCGTTTTTACTTTCATAGCTTGAAAAAGTTTCCTCCAACGCTTCTGAAATCCATTTTTTCACCTTTCTTGCCATTGTTCTATCATCATTTGTTCCGGATATAGTCAAATTAAATGTCGGAGAATATGTGTGATTTTCAGATGTCGTGCTTCGGCTGTAGTTTGCAGGACTTGCAGAAGGAGCGTATCTGTTATTATCATCGGGAATTGCAGTCTGCCCCATTTTATCGGCTGTCTGTTGAATCTCAGGCAATGTACTCTTCATACCGTTAATCTGCCCCAGTCCGGTATATACACCTGTCTTATACAGCTCTCTGGACGGCGAATGTATATCAAGTGCATTATTCATGGTATTCTTTACAGTCTGGGCGATAGACTGTGCTGTGGATATAAGTCCACCACGTCTGCTTTCCATACCGTTAATCAGACCATTCATTACATTTACACCTGTAGAATACAAATCTAACCCGTCAATGCTTGACTTCATTTGAGACATTGTTGAAACAATGCTGACTGACATAGACTGTACTATTATAACAGCCTGTACGCTCATGGTTTTCAAATTAACAATTACAGTAGTTGACATTAACTTTGATATCAAAACAACTGATTTTTGCATTCCCGAGATGTGCTGACAAGAAACTTTATTCATATTTGAGAAAGCCAAAATAACTGTTTCAGATATATTTTCCGCAAATGAAGCAATTGTGCTAGAAGAATTTTGAAGCGCGCCATCGTTGACTTTCAATGTAATCTCTACATCTGCGTTTCCTGCCGAGGTAATCTGAGACGCCATTCCGCTGGCTGCTGAAACAGCCGTACCTGAATTAGCATTAATTGAATTTGCTATTGACGTTGGGACATTAGCTCCGCAATTACTAGCATTAATAGCAATCCCGTCAAGCGCCATGTTAGTATCAATTGCCATTGATGACGCTGCATCAACTGGCAAATATGCACTTGATGACATGCTTTCTGCCAACTGGCTGTTCATATCAAATCCATACACCGCAGTATTTGTAACAGAGCCAAGGTTACATTTTATCTGCTGAGCTACAGAACTGACAGCAGAAATAGGAGCACTCGAAGATGATGAAATTCCAACAGCTAAAAGATTATTGGCTGTTGTCCCATAACTGCCAACTCCGTATGTAATGTTGCTGTATGCTTCATTCGTGCTAGTTGCTGTCAATGCCGCTGCATCAGCTGACAGATATGAATTTGTTGAAATTCCTGTTGCCAATTGGTTATTCATATCCAATCCAGTAGTTTCTAAGTCAACTCCTTCGCTGATTCCATCAACATAGCTTTTACCCGTACTGGTGCCAAGTGCTTCTAATTCTTTGGCCGCATCACCCCCATCACCGCCCGTAAACAGTGATTTTATACCTTTCCATACGGATTTTCCAACGTTTTTTATGCCATTCCATATACCGCTTATCAGTGACTTTATTAGATCCAATCCTACCTGAAGCCAGTCAATACTAAATATTCCCTTAATAAACGCACCGAATATTTGGGGTATTGCGCCTAACAACTGTGGTATTGATTGTATTAACCCCACTGCCAAACATATAATTAACTGTATCCCTGCCGCTATTATTGTAGGCAGCATTTGTACAATACCCTGAATTAAACCTACTATGAGTTGTATGCCTATTGTTATAATCTGTGGGAGCATAGAAATAATCCCCTGCACAAACATAATAATAAGCTGAAATGCTGATTGTATAATCTGTGGCAACATTGATACAATACCATTAATCAAATACATTATCATCTGTATACCTAAATCAAATATTGTAGGGAAATTCTGAATGATGGCATTAAAAATACCATTAATCAATTGTAAAATAGCTTGTAGTATTAACGGCACACTTTGCATCAAACCCTGCACAAATGCCACTATAAATTGTATTCCGGCTTGTATAATCATGGGCAAATACATAACTAATCCGTTAATGAGTGAATTTATTATTTTTATTGCTGCCTGAACAATTACCGGTAAATTCTGTACTATACCCTGCATTAACATTTGAATAATCTGTACGCCTGCTATTATCAGCATTGGCAGCATTTGCATTAAACCATTTACCAACGCATCTACTATTGCAGGAATCATTTCAATTAAATTCGGCAACGCCGCTAATATTCCATGCACTATCCCTAATAATAATTCTAGTCCTGCCTGTAACAATTTCGGTATCGCATCAACTAATCCAATTGCCAACGCATTAATAATTTCAATAGCCGCATTTAATATTATTCCGATGTTTGCATTAATGCTATCAACTATAGTACTTATAATCTCTATCCCAATATCTATTAATTGTGGAAACACCTGCGAAAATCCCTGCGCAAACGAAGAAAAGATTTGTGAAACACATGTAATTAAATCTGGTAAAATTTGAATTATTCCGCCTATTACACTTGAAACAATTTCTGTTAACGTACTCATTGCTTGCGGCAGAAAATTTGTTATTTTCTCAGTAACAGATTTTATACCGTTTATTACGAATGGGATAAAATCTGATAATTTTCCGGACAATCCATCAACAAAGCTATCAACTGTTCCACTGCCGTTTTTAAATATCATAAACATAATAGCTGCACAGCTTGCAACAATGCCTAACGGACTAATCAAAAAAGATAACGCTTTGCCAATTTTTATTAATTTGCCCGCTCCTACTATTCCACCTATAGCAATAGCTATTCCCTGAAAAGCTGATTTAACAACTTCCTTATGAAGTGAAATATAGTCAATAATCTCCATTAGACCTGTGAAGAACGGAGAATTTCCCGCTAACTTATTCAATCCGTCAGCGCCGTTTTTTAAACTGCCAATTACTATAATTAACTTTTCAACACCCTGTTCTATTTTATTGAAAAGCGGTACGCAAATCTTTTCGGCAAAGTTATTAATAACTTCACCCATGGCGGTAACATCTTCTTTGTTAGACTTTCTGAAATCTCTGAATTTCTGTATTGCGGGCTGCAAACCACTGGCGATTCCCTCACCAAGCGGTAAAAATATACTGTTTGTAGCAAATGATTTTAAGCTTGTCAGCATATTACCGAGATTGTTTGACAGTTTCTCCATCGTACCGTCATAACGGCTGAATATTTTTTCAACCTCAGTCCAAGTTTGAGTTATGTCCTCTCCAGATTCTGCAAGTTTTTCAATCTTTGTTCTATCCTCACCGGAAATAGCACCCATTTCCTGTAATCGTGAAGTCATTTCGCCTACTGTACGACCTGATTTCATGGCGTCATACAATCGCCCAGTCCACAAAGCCACATCTTCAAATTGCTGTCCTGTTCCTGCCGCAACATCACCGATTATTCGTAAGCTGTCTCCTGTGGAAAGCGCATCACCTGTAAACACTTGTAATTGCTTACTAGCCGCAAAGATTTCATCACGGGTAAACGGTGTCATGCCTGCAAAATCAGTTAATTCACTTACACGTTCATTCGCCTTTTCTGCACTGCCAAGAAGAACCTCAAATTGTGAAGTAATATTTTGACGGTCAACTACAATGCCCACTGACTGCTGTACGACAGCGCCCGTTGCAACACCTGCAACAAGACTTTTTATGTTGAACAGCTTTGAAGTTATAGAATCTGCGGCACTGCTTATATTACTAGCCACAGATTTAATTTTACTTCCAACATTACTAAACGCAGTTTTAATATTTGAAGCTACTTTTTGCGCACCTGAACCCAAGCTTTTAAATCCCGATAAAACAGAACTTGCACCGGATTTTATACTTGACAAGCCGGATTTTATTTTGTCAAAGGTTATGCTTTTTATAGATTTTTTTATGCTCTGAAATCCGCTTATAGTTTTTTCAAACCCGACTTTTCCGATACTTTTCAAGGCAGTGACAAACCCTCTTGCGCCTGTTTGACCTCTTGATAATGCGGAGTATACCTCCTTAATATTGCTCGATAAATTTGACATCTTGGTTTGCGCTAAATTTTTAATTTTGCTCGCTGTTTCAGAAATCTCGTTTTTAATGTTTGAAAATCCGTTTTTTACAGTGCTCAGCGGATGAGCCAAAGCGTTCCCTAAAGATTTAAAATTGCCTTTTAAACTTTTAATTCTTTCGTCAAATCTTTCGATAGATTCTGTAATACTGGAAAACTTCTTGACCGATTCTGTTGCCTGTTCTGCACTCTTTTTTACACCATCAATTCCCGATGTATCAATGCCAGTAGAAAATTCTCCTTTTACGCTTTTAACGCCGCTTTCTAATTCTTTTATAGTTTCTTTTGCTTGTTCTGAACTACTTTTCATATCCGTGATTCCCGATGTATCAATGCCGCTAGTCAATGATTTTTTTAAATCATCAACGGGCTTTGGTAATCCCTGAAAACCCTTAAATATTTCTTCTTTAAAATTTTCAAGCATTTTTAATGAATCTCTAATTCCGCCGTCATCAATATCAAATTCCACACTTACAACATCTTCTCTAATCACATTTGCCACTGCATCACCTCCTTTACTTCTTTTTCATGGATTTATTTATTGCTTCAATCTGTAAATCCAATGCCATATTAGCCTCGTCTATCTCATCTTGTGTCATTTGATGAAAAACTTCATTGTATGTAAAATGACATATATCACTTAACACCAAACGCCACATATCCCAATGGGATTTTACCTTACTTTTTATCTGTTGTTTCGTTCTTGTCTCGAAACTTACCCTGCATTACCTGATGACCGAAATTTATAACTTCATTGAATGTTTCAAGATTATCAAAATCATCAATTGTTAATCCCTTTGGTTCAACAATTACATTTTCCAATATATACGTATTCAATTTTTCAAGACTCGTATTTTGTGAATTGGCTATATAACAATTGTCAATCGCTCGGAAGTTTTCTGAAAGACCGTTAAACTGAGCCACATACTTTACACCGTCAATTGTTTTTTCTCTTGTATAAAATTTATTCTTTTCCATAATAAAATCCTCCTAAAATATATACAGACGGCAAACGCCGCCTGTTATGTTATTTATTTTTAATTAATTATTCAACTATGAAATCATACACCTGAAAAACGAATTCCATATCCTCGGCTTCTGCACCTTTAGCAAATTCAGGGAATGTTTTCAGATTTGCTTTTGTACCGCCCATTCTCTCTCCAAGTACTTTATCATTGCACCAAATCGGAAACGGGTCTGATCTTTTTGCCAGTGACATAAGGAATTTCTTCTGCGGACTGGTAGTCTGAATCGAAATAGTAATAGTACCCAATGAATTATTTTTTACACTTTTGACAACATCTCCCTGCGCTCCTACTGATGTTTCAAAGAGATCTTCGTCTTTTTCACCTGTTACCATATCCTCGCCTAATCCGGTAATATAAACTCCGTCCACTAATATAGTAGTGTTTTTTGCATCATAATTTCCTACAACCATGATTTGACTCCTCCTTTATATTGTTATTTCACCTGTAATTTCTACTGTATGAACAGCCCCCGCCAATGCAAACGAGAATGAACCGTTTACATATTTTCTTGCTTGTCTGTCATCTTCGCTAGTGCTATCACGCATTCCATATGAAACCGTATAGTCTGCGCCGCCGTCCTCAGCCTCGGCAATCATACCGTTGTTGTACGCAGTCTGCAATACATTCACTGCTACGCTTTCCAGCATTGCAATACCATTATTATCATACGGAATTTTTGCAGACGAATTTAAAAGCTTCTGTGTCTGATATGTAAGCTGCTGAATGATATAGTCCTCACTGTCGATTATATCAATAAATTCACCGCTTGTTACAACGCCCTCGCTTGTCACATTGTCCCCTGCCTTGGTAACAAAGGTAATGCCGCCGCTCTTATGAATCTCGTCAATACGTGTATTTGAAACATTCTGCGGCTGAATGCCTTTCAATACAAGATTCTTATATGTGAATGAGCCTGCTTCACGTCCTGACGTTTCGCCAACGAGAGCAGCTACAGGCATTACATACCCATTTGCGGAATCACAGTAAAATAATACTGTTCTGCTGTAATTCAAGGATTTTGTATCTGTATAATCCTCGCTGTCTGCCGGAACATTTGCAAAGAACATTTTATTTTCAAGGGTCTCTACCTTTGCTGCGACAGATGCAATAGTATCCGTTGATTCTTCACTGAACAAAACTAGCAGATGCCTCCAATCCCTAGATGTGTTGGAGCTGTCCGAAAGAAAATCTGATGCTGTTCCTGTTGTTGAACATACTGCAATTTTTTCAGGTGCGTTTTCCTGCATAAAAATCAGTTCAGCAGTTTTATATACGTCTGTAGAAGAACTATACCCTGCATCAACTACTTCTGCTAAATCCCTGCATTCTTTATAGGCATTATTCTCCGCTGCTCCCTCTGAAAGAATCAAAGGAATACCAAACCCGATTTTGCCCATTGGTTTGGTTAAATCAATTTTTACTTTTACATCATACGCCATATTTATCTACCTCCTGTTAAATCAACTGTTTCAATGTATCCGCTGTCAGGTCTTTCAACTTCATCATATAAAACAAAAACAACATCAAATCCATTTTTATACTCATAATCAATGGTTATAATGTTGTCTCTATTGGTGATATTTGTAACCTGTTCAACAATAACACTATTTTCGCTTAAATATAACTTACCCGAATGGTCTAACCATTCCCTAGCCATGCAAGCAAGCGTTACACTTTCGCCATTATTATCTGACTGTGCTGTGATACTCCACGTTTGCTTGACTGCCTTTCTGTCCATACCGTCCTCATATTCACCGTATGTGCCTTTATTAGCACCGGCAAGAGTTGTAACGGTATACGAAACATAAGGATAAGAGGGCGGGTCTTTATTCTGGTTGTTACGAATTACAGGTACATTCAAATACTTTTTTAATCCTCTACATACCGCATCACGAATATTTTTATAATCTATCATACAGCTGTCTCCTTATCAAATGCACTTACATACTTTAGCGTATATTGATATACGCCTGTAAATTCTGCATTCTCCAATTCACTATCGATTTTATACTGTCTGTCTAGGTGTATCACCTCTGCACCATGTAATGCCCTGTCAATAGGTTCTTGCATAATAAGAATTCTGTCCTGACTTGTAAGTTTGCCTTCTGACCTGTAAATCTGATTTTCACTGTGTGCCATTATCGCACCGTGCAGCGTATGCTCTATTTTTTTACCTTTTACATATTCGCCGTTGTCATCATAACCGCCTTTGCTTTCACAAATAACCTTAAAATCGGTACTGTATTGTTCTATCAGAATGCTGAAATCAAAATACTGCATTTACTTTGTCCTCCATGAGATTCCCTCAATCATACCACTTTCATTTTCATGTTTACCAACAAGAGGATTACTGCTGCCCTTTGTTTCAACTGTATATGGATGATTAGGAGGGGTGGACAAACTGGCGGCATATTCTTTAATATGTGTTGCCATTTGTTCTCCAACCCAGTCAATAAGCTTATGACTGCCCATTTTGCCACTTATCACCTGTGATATGACTTTTTCTGTCATACTAAGTATTTCATCAACGCATTCATCATGTCCGCTTCTTAAAAATGAACGCTCCGGAATTTTAATTACTGACGTGCTTTTTTTGAGATGTAACCCCTTGCTATGCAAATACGCCCTCATTTCCGGAGTTACTTTTATATTACACCCATACTCATGTATACCTGCAAGCCATGCGTGATCACCGTTAAAACAGCCAACCTCAACCCTTTTGCCATTCATATTAGATATGTTTTTTAACATGTCCTTAGTAATATCAAGCTTGGTTTTATATTTAACCTTTACTGCCATCTGTTTACTGCTCCCACAAACTTGACATCTGAAATCAAGTCGTCTCCTAAAATCTCATCAAGCAAGTTATTAAACCGTTCGTTTTTATCTTGTGAAAAAGACATGGAAAGGTTTGTTATAGTCTGACTAGCAACACCCTCATGTATGCCCATCAATTCAAGATACTTGGTAACAAACAGCTTTACTCTTGCGGGTATTTTATTTAAATCATCATCGCTGTTTTTATCAAACCTGATCGATGTTTTGGCTAAAACCAAATCTAAAGCCGTTTCAATGATAATTAGAGTTTTATCATTTATTTGTATTCCGAGATTTAGACTTTCCGCTTGTTCCTTCGTCATTTTCAGTCACTTCCTCTGTGGTTTTTGCGATTGTTTCAGACTCCTCCGGTATTTTCTCATTGGGCTGATACCACTTACCGTTAACTTTTACAGAATAATCATATTTCATATTAAGCCACCTCCATTGCATAGCATTCATTCATACGTTCAAACGACGGCAGCACAATTTCAGATACCGTTGTTTTTGTATTTACCGGATCATCTGTAATTGTTACGGAAACTGCTACACCTGTGTTAACTATAGATACATCTGCATCAGATTTAGCAGTAAGCGTTCTTTCCTCTGGTGTTGTGCCATACCATGTAGTTCCTATTGCGCCATTTGGAAGCATCATAACGATATTATCAGGATAGAACTTTTTAGCAGTTCCGCTTTCGTTTTTAAACTGCTTATTGTAAATAATAATAGTAACGCTTAATTCTTCCTCTACATACTGCTTAACTTTTGCAGATGTGTAATTGACATTTGCAGTAGTATTCTGGGCAAGAATGCCGGAACGTACTTTTGCACTGTTCTTGATCATGTTGAATGTAGCTTTTGACATAAGCAGAATTTCCGGACGGTTTCCGCTTGCGGCTTCCTGTGCATCAAGTGCGGTTTCAATATCGAAAAGAGGATCGCATGTAGCTGATGTGCTCCACTTGTCTGCATCTGTAGTAATTTTAGCATAATGCTCCGCCTTCCAGCTACCGTCTGGGTCGTAATTGTATGTATAATCAACGTTATTCGCCTTGATTTCAATACCCACGCTCCCGTTTAGCGGTGCAAGCAGCTGCATTATCATTCTTTCGGGTACTACATTCGCACCATCGACCAATGTTTTAGTGTCATTAAAAATGTTATCAAGTACTTGTGCAGCATAAGGGTCTTTAGAATCCTGTACACGCATAATTTCCTGTTCATCTTTTTCCTTAACAAGCATAGACTCACGGAAAAACGGCATTTCTGTTTCACTCATTGAAATACCTACACGGTCACGGAATGTAGATTTTGCATCAAATGTTGATGGCATCAAAGATACGGCAAGTCCGTTATGACCTTTAATCCATTTCAAGTCTAAGCCTGCTTTTTTCTGTGAAGGGAAAAAGCCGGTACCCAAATACGGAATAGCATTGCTTGCCGCATTTGTATAATTAAGCGCAATAGCTTCAGCTGTAAATACGTCTGATAATTTCATGTTTGTTACCTCCTGTTACATAAAAGTAATCTGCTTTAGTACTGATTTTGCACCGATGGTCGGCGTGTTACCAGTTGTATCTTCGGACGGCTTTTCAGGTAATTTATCAGTCCTGATAAAACCGTGAATCACAACCGTCCCATTAGGATCGTCTGTCTTTTTAACATCGTGCAGTAACACCCCGATTGCCGTATCATCATTGGCAGGTATGATAGTACCGGCTTTAATAATGCCGTCACTGTCTGCTGTTAATTTTGAACAATCATAAGGTATAGCCACATAATGATCGTTATAAAGAATTTCTTTTGTGTTTGTGATATTGGTATTTGTAAATTTCATTATTACTTACCTCCTCCGTAATACTTCAAAATTTCATTTGACTGCTTTTGCTTTTCTGCCCTTGCTTTACCCAGACTTTCAGCAACGGAATTACTTTTATTTCCTTTTTCTGCGTTACCGTTCAAATTACCGCCGTTCGGATTTCTGCCGTTGTCTTTAAACGTCTTATTAACTTTGTCCTCAACAAATCTTTTTACCAGATCGCCAAATGCTTTTACCCTGTTATTAATTGATTCTTCATCATCGGCAATAATAAAATCGACAAGCTCAAGTGCCTTGTCGCTACCGTCATCAAGTCCTGCCGCTTTAATTGATTTAATAGCCAACAGACGGTTTTCTTTGTCCTTAAGCGCTTTTTCACGTTCCGCAAGAGTCTTTTCCTTTTCGGACATTTCAAGCTGTTTAAGTTCCTCAGCTGTCATTTTTTCCTTTTTGAGATTGTCAAGCTCTTTTTGTAATGCGGCATTTTTCTTGCTAATTTCAGCAGTAAGTTTATCTGCTCTGGCTTGCACAAGCTTGTCAAGGTCTGGCGTATTATTGCTTTGGCTGTCGGCATTATTGTCAGAACCATTATTGTCCTGATTACCGTTTATATTACCATTAGCAGTTCCAGAATTCGCACCGGATTCTCCTCCCTCTGCAAAAAATTGCATTGGAATTTTAAAAATTTCTCCCATTTTGCACCTCCATTTAAATTTCTAAGCAGTTTTACGCCTTGCTCAGGGCAGTGCGTGACCGCACGGGACTTGTCGGGCAAAGTTAACTTATATTTCAATTAACTGCTCGATGGTTTATTTTTGATTTTAGGTATAAAAATAGCACCTCTTTAAGAGATGCTTGTAAACTTATTGAATTTTGGATATAAGAAAACCGCCTCATGGGCGGTTAAGTTTTTAATACCAAATTGCTGTAGCTTCACTTGGAATTCTGTTTCCTGAATTAACAAGCTGTAATAATTTCGAACGCACACGAGCAATGTACATTTTCTTGCCGTATTCATAGTTCGAAAAAGTTACGCTGCTTACTTCCTCCGTGTTTAAATCTACAACAATATGTCCTGATTCTCCACTTTGCTCTGGTATATAATCGCAGGAAATGTATTTTCCATCGGACATAATATTAAAAAGCTGTACCATTTGCTTAGTGTACCTCCTTTACTCGCAATACTTTGCAAAATTATATTTCTTCGAAGCTTTTAGATGAGCTTCATACTGGGAGAAGCCCTTTTCCATATAGCGTAATTCAGCATATTCATGTTTGAGCAAAACAATGTCTTGTTCCCTAAAGTTTCCATTTATTAACCTTTGCCATGATTGAGCCATTTCATAATCAGGATCAAAGCGCCGCTTACCATCAATTAAGTCGTGCTCAGATATAAACACATGATTTTTTATCTTGTCAATCTTATTCTGTGAAATCCCTGTTGATCTTGAAATATGAAGGGTATCAGTTTTCATGTGTCTTACTGATTCATAATATTGTGTAGCATGCTTCTCAGCAGCTTTGCTATACGGGTTTAGCGCACCACTTATTGCTCCTGTATTCATTATACCACTTCCACCTGATTTGTCAACAGATTTACCAGTTAATTCTTCAAATTTTTCAACACTCATCAAAGTATATTCAAGGAAACATCTGCAACGGCAGTCATTTCGTGCCGTACCGCTAGTAGATGGACATTCTGCATATACATTTGGCTCAATCTGGAATTTATCACCAACCTGTATTATAACACCCTCCATTTTTTGATGATTAGCACCATTACGGCTAATTGAAGTTTTCCAGCCTGATTTAGTACGATACCTGTGCTGAGGACGTACACGCTCATCTTTCATTGTACGCCACGCAGCAGTATAAACAAGTCCTGAACCGTCAAGGGAATCTGATATGTCTTTTGCACAGTCCATAAAGCCGCTTTCGGTTACTCTGTGCGTTTCAGTACGTACAATATTAGTCGCTTTACCATAGCTTATATCAAGTCTCTCAGCTACTTTTTTGGCAGTTGTCTCATATCTGTCACCGTTCATCAATCCTATATTGACCTGCTGCTTGATATCGTAAATTACCTCTTTACGATTTTTCTCAAGAATATCAGGCAATGTCAAACCGCTTACCGGATTCTCTATTGCCCTTTTCATAACCTCAGGACGTATGTTCAAATCTTTCAGATAATTCAACGCTGATTTTGTATCTTTTGCTTTCAATACTGACTCTGACATTCCCTTATAACAAGCTGTATATGTATCTTCAACCGTGTTTTTTATAAGTGCTACTATCTCTGGAGTTAAATTGTTAACATGTGATTCAATTTCCTCTAAGAATTTTGCATATCGACTTTTTTCCTGAAGCATTGCAACTGTTAAAATGCCGTCCTTTGAATACTTCAAATATTCGTCTGCAAGAAAATGATTAAGTTCTTTTAATAACTGCTTATAAATCTTTCGTATTTTCTTTTCGGTAAGCACTTCACGGCTTTGCTCTATTCGCCGTATCTCATGAAGCAAATCATTTAGACTTTGTTCCGCCTTCGGCATATCTGCCCCCCTCCTTATTATGTGCTTATATTATCGGCATCATCTTCAGGTGTAACCTCCGTTAATGGCAGTATACCGTCCTTTTCTTTTTCAATCATCTGCATAACATAATCAACATCATCAACAAATGACAACTGACTGTAGGCAACTTCCTTCGGAAGTCCTGCTGCAATAAGAGCTTGTACTGTCTGCGCTTCATTAGCAAGGTCAAGCGGAAAGTTCCTATTGAAATCCATAGTCACTTGAAGCGGGTCAATTTGCTTTCCTTTTTTCGTCCATGCAGATGCAAGCAGTTTCCACATAAATTGTGCTGCATTCATCATCTGTGCCTGAAACATACCGCACTTTATTTCCAAACCGTGTAACTTGAATTTAAGACTTACACCGCTTGCATTACCAAAACTCTCATCACCAAGATTAGGCGTTTTACTGAAACGGTAAATATTATCTTCCAAGCGTTCAAGATGATGCTCTGTAAAAGCGTCGTTTATATCTTTGGTCAGGAAATAAACCTTGCCCTGCTGAGTTCCGGTGCTTCTGAAATTAAAAGAACCGTTTTTTTGTCCATCTCTTATAGTGTCCTCATCAATATTGAGATTTTCAAAAATCATATAAGCATGTACAAAGCTTTCTACCTCATTTGAGTTATCAGATAAAACCTTATCATAATCGTCAATTAAAGCCAACACCTTTTCGGCATCGCCTATCATTTCCTTATTGTTAGGAATACCTTGCAGCGGACAATAATCAAACATATGAGGTTTTTTTTCAACTTCTGTAAGCTGCGTTAAATGACCGGTATATGCCGTTACGTAAGTATCATCATAAAATTCAACAGTCCACACCTTACAGCCGTTAATATCAAGCGTGTAAAAATACCTGACAGCGTATTCAGGTTCTGATATATCTTTTGTGGATAAAATAATTGCCTCATATCCGTGTACGGGCATCACACGTTCTTCACCGTCCGTATCAATATAAAAAAGTCTGCCTGCATATCCATATATGCTAGCAAACTTTGTCACTTCCATATCAACGCCATACATATTATTTCGTGTGGTGAAATCCGTTATTAACTTTGCAGCTTCGTCAACACCGTCAGCTCCGCCGCTTGTTTCTTCCGATTCTTCACTTTTGCTGTAACCGTATGTAATAGGTTTCCCTGCAAAGTATCCGGTTTTAAAATCAATAATCTCACTAAAAAAGTCATTATTGATTTTATTATTAATAGGGTTCGATTCATCAAACCTAGGATTTCGCCTCATAATCGGTACTGATTCATCAAGCGTCATATACCGTTCATAAAGCTTTCTGTTATATGCTGCGTTCTGCTTATGTTTATTGATAATTTTATATAATAATTCAAGCGTAAATCCGTTTTTTGTAAGTTCTCTGCATTCCGCCGAATAATCCGGATAAAGTGTTCTAATATTTCTGCTCATTTTTTCCTGCCTTTCTTTCTAGGCTTATAATTTGGTAGCTTTCTGTCAAGAAACATCCTGTTATTGTCAAGCAAAGTCATACCGCATTTAATACACACCTTGCAATCGCCTATTCGTACAACTTCGTGATTACACATACTACAATCTCACTCCTGCCATTGCTTCTGCCGATAACATTTCATCTTCTATAGCATATCTCAAGGCATCGAGCAAATGGTTGTTTGCATCAACAGGCTTTGCCATTGCGTTACCGTATTTATCTTCTTTCCAGTGATATTGTTCAATCTCATTCTTAAAATTCTGACAGCTTTCATGTATAATAATTTCATATCCCTGTAAGTAACGAATGCCCCTGTTGATACTATCTGCTCCTTTAACAGCAGAAATAGCATTAATACCATTTAACGATAAATAGTCAATGGTCTTGGGTTCTGCACTGTCGCATGTCACAATACCGTTTCCGAAAAATTCTTTACACACTCTGACAAGTTCATCATCGCCCATTCCTGCTTGATACCATTCATCAAAAACATACAGTTTTTTATGTTTTTTGTCCAAATGAATTTTTATCAGTGCATTAGGGTCTGAAGAATAGCCAAAGTCAATACCGTTGTAAATATGATCAAACTGCGGTATTAAATTACTTAAATCCTCAACATGCCAATTCTTAAAAATAACATGCCCTAATACTCCCCAATTGCCATAAGTATAAACGTTTCTGAAATATTCATCGCTTTCATTTTCCAGGCTGTAAATATCATCAGGAGTAAGAAACTTATTATCTTTATAGGTTGTCTTTAAAATCGACAGTTCATTGTCTTTATAAACGGTTTTATTGTCCTGCCAATTTTTAAAAAAATCCTGATATATCCAATGCGTCTTTAAAATCGGATTAAAGGACAATGTTATTGATTTTTTAAAGGGAGAATATCCTCTTAGACGTTTCTTAAGCTGTAAATACGCTTCTCTCTTTACCTCTGTTGCCTCCTCTATCCAGATTCTTTCAAGTACGCCATTGGCTGGAGTAATTGATTTAAGCTTTTCAACGTCGTCAAGTCCTGCAAATAATATTTGTTTGCCGTTGTCTTTGCAGGTAATCACCATATCTGACTTATTGATTGAATAAAGATGACTAACACCGTATGCTGAAATAGCCTTTTTTATTTCATTGAAAAGTGAATTACGTATCGTTTTACCGATATTTCTTGTAAGCAGCCAATTAACACCGTTTAAATTATCCATTACCACACGCTGTGCCAAAAAGAAGCTTTTACCGCTCGATGAACCTCCGTAATATATCTGCGTCATTCTTTCCTCTTTTAAGAATGGGATATACACATCATTTACATAAATCATTTTATCCATAATTAATCCTCTTCCTGCGACTCTTCTCTTTGCGATGCCGGAATAATATTGAATATGATTTCACTGTTCTCATTCGATTCTTCTTTACGCTCACTGAACATTCCTAGATGCTTGCCAAGGAGTTCGAGGGCTTTGATCTTATCGTATGAAGAAACCTCAACGCCGTTTCTTCCTTGTTTTATACCTGCAATTGTCTTTTTTGCAGTATCAGGCAAGTCTTTTGTTTGAGTAAGTTCAACAGCGAAATATTCATAAGGCTCTCCTGTTTCTTCATCTTTGCCTTGCCTGTGTACGACCTGAGCAAGCTCCGTGCGGTCTGTAAAGGCAATAGCCGCAAGTTCATTCAAAACCATATCGGCAGTTATCTGCGTTCGTTCTGATTGCTTTTCGCGGAGGATGTTCAAGTACTCTTGTACCTTAACATTCCTTAACAACCTTGCCGCTGCTTGCTCAGCTGTCTTAGGCGAATACCCTGCACGAATAGCCGCCTGCGTTGCGTTTAAGTCGATGAGGTACTCCTCACAAAAACGCTTTTGTTTTTCGGTTAGTTTTGTTTGTTTCGGCATTACCTCACCGTCCTTTCGTTTGGGTATAAGAAAAGCACCTCCGGGGAGATGCTTGAATAATTTTTAAAGCCCTCACTGGGACACATCATTGAGAGGTGCGTGAGGTTCTATTAATCCGGTTTTACCGTTTCGGACGTATCCTAATCAGGCTAAATAGTTGCAACCGGAAACTACTCTAATGCTTGGCGCAGCCTATCGGAATTGCACCGACTGAAACTACTGACTGCATAACAGCCGTCTAAGTTTCAACGGCTGTAAATCAAGGAATAAAACAATGTAGAAGAGAGGTAGAAACGGGCGGTGCTGCTTTCGCCCTGTTTCTATAGATTAATAATATCATAGATTTGTACTGACATTCACTGACATTGACTGACATTTATATTTTTAAGTGCCTCACCATGAATTCGGTATATCTGTCTGACTGAATATCCCATTTCCTCCGCTATGCCCTTTATGTATATTTCCTTATTTTTATCATAATAGCTTTCCCACGGTTGAAATAACAAATATCTACGTTCAAGAACTTCTTTTTGCTCAGAATTGGAAATAGTTTCAATAACTGTTTCAATTTCTAACCTTAACTCAACTAGTCTGTCGATAAGCCGATTGGCTTTTTCTTCATACTCCATAACTTTACAAATTGACTTACCTAGTGTATCAGTTCCATGATTAGAAGATGGCGCATCATTCATTTCAATATTTTTACCATACAAACTTTCTTTCATTTTTTGAGCTTTGGCAAGCGTAATATTAATGCGCCTATCAATTTTATATATTTGTTGTAGATATTCCTTAGCAGTCAAACTTGTCCCTCCTCTCAACCACGAAATCAATTTGATTCAAATTCTTATCCCGTATGTACTGTT
>OGPA01001675.1_pt1 | contig 17687 bp, 11 predicted proteins | sample 1552841 | NCBI WGS metagenome assembly OGPA01 (sample SAMEA2579916, study PRJEB22360) | human gut metagenome | reverse complement strand
ATACGTGCAGCTGCTGTCCAGAGCAGCGTGTGGACGCTGCAACAGATATTGTCCGATAGATTATACATTTTCAGATACTGATTTATAACACATATTTAGTGGTTATGTAGTAGTTTTCTACTATATAACCACTTTTTTTGTTGTGCAGAAAATGTATAAATTTTAAACCTGCAAAGCAAAAATCCTAAGTATTCGGAATAGAAAATACTTCTCATAAATCTTTTTCCCATAATCATATCTTATCAATTATTATTAATTATGTTCAGTATAAAACCAATTATCTTAAAATGCAAACCAAATTTAACCAATTTCTTTATATGAAAGAGAAAATTTTTTCACAGCAGATACCAAATTGCTGCACAGACAACAAAAAGCTCTATCCACAAATGCTGATACACACTGCTTCAGCATTTATGATAGAGCCTCTTATGTTACTATTCTTCTAAATTAGGACGAATGGTACCTTCCCGCACCATCTGCACAAACAAAGGCGCCAATTTGGGATCAAACTGATGGCCTGCTTCTTTTTCAATAATTTGCAGTGCTTTTTCTACCGAATAAGGTTCTTTATAAGAACGCCGGGAAACCATGGCATCAAAACTATCTGCAATACACAAAATGCGGGCAGACAAAGGAATGTCCTCACCGGCAATCCGCCGCGGATACCCGTTGCCGTCCCACCGCTCATGATGCCCAATCACTGCCGGAATTACATAATCAAGCGATGGCAGATGCCGAATAATGCCGATGGAGTTTTCCACATGCTGCTTCATGATTTCATATTCTTCTGATTCCAGACGGCCCGGTTTGTTCAAAATATGCTCCGGTATGCCGATTTTGCCAATATCATGCAGCAAACCAGCCTCCTGAATGATCGCCACGCTTTCGCCGTTTAAACCATAGCATCGAGCAAAATTGGTGGCATAAGCAGATACATTTTTGGAATGGCTGAACGTATAATGGTCTTTGGTGTCAATGGTGGCTGTCAGCGCATAAATAGTGGATGCATATTCGGAATAAATACCTTCCTGATACCCGGTGCCGCCTTCAGCTGCATTGGCACGGTCATCCCTTACCTCACCAATCGAATAAATCACCACTTTATTTTTACCGCTGCGTTTAGCCTGATACAAGGCCAAATCTGCATTATCCATTAACTGCTTCATATTGCTGGCCGCATAGGGAATAGAACAAATGCCTGCACTTACCGTCAGCACCTTTTGCCGATACAGCGGATTGCGCTGCTGTTTGTTAATATCCACTACCTGCTGCCGGATATTATTGGCCACTGCCTTGGCAGCCAATACATCATACTGCGGCAATATCACAGCAAATTCTTTGCCATTGTACCGCGCAATATAACCATTTTCCCCCACACAGGCCTGCATTACCAACGCCACCTGCCGCAGCGCCTGATCGCCTTCTTCCGTGCCATACAGCTGATTATACAACTTAAAATCATCCACACTGACAAGAATCAAGCTGAGAGAACCATTGCGCTTTTGTTCCTGCTCCAGCTCCCGTTCCAAAATCTCGTAAAAATATTTTCGGTTGAGCAGATTTGTCAAATCATCGGTACGTGCTTCCAGATAAACCTTTTCATAAAGATGAGAATTCTTAACCGCGATAGAACTGATGGCGCGAATAGAATCCAGAAAATTGAGATCATCATAGGTAAAATTTGCGTTTTTCTCTTTGCCGGTCAGCATAATAAAGCCCACCAGCATACGTTCTTCCATTAACGGCACCAGACATTCGATTTCCAAATTCTGCAGCATACTTTTTTCTTCTTCCCACATAGACTTGTAGGCCACTGTCCGGCGAAAATCCTTCAGCAGCAAACTGCTGTTATGCTGAATCAGCCACAAAACAATAGGATTATCCGCTTTAAAATAATAACTGCGTTTATCCAAAGGGCTGGTACTGTAAGTAACGGCATACTCACTGTCGTTACGATTGGGCAAGCAAACATACACCTTTTTTACACCAATAGTATCCTGAATTACCTGCACCATCGTATCTAAAATTTCATCTATCTTTAAACTTTTTGATACCGCTGTACTAAATTCTTTTAACGTTTCCGAGCGGGCAATTTCCTCACGGATAAAAACCTTATCAATCAGCTGCTTCAGTAATTGATAAATCAACAAGGTAGCAGCCAAAAAAATGACAGAAATCAATAAAATACCGGTAGTTTCTTCAAACTGAAAATTTGTCCGCAAAAATCGATATAACGGAAATGCCGTGTTGCTGAACAACGCCAGCGAACAAACCGCCGCAATCATGTAGCAGCTGCCCTTTGAGACTAACAAGGTCAACTTAAACATGCGTCGGGCATACAGCACATAAAACAGACAAAATACATTGACAACTCCGGCCAAAATATCCACCGGAATTCCTTTAAACCAAGGCAGAAAAATTACAACATTACCGACATACAGCAATAAAATGCCTGCCACAACGGGAATAAACTGATGGCGGATCATTTCATCCTGCTTGCCCTGTTTCCACAATAAATAAAACATCTGTACACTAACCCCAAAGGTTACACCGTACAAAATCAAAACCTTCCAGGTTATATGATAAATAAACGAGACCGTACCATCAGCCGCTGTCACCAACTCCGGCGGTGCCAAAAGACTGCTGGTTAAAATATTAAAGCCATTGGCAAAACAAGCCAGGATAAGCCAAAACTTACACCAAAACGGTGTGCTCACTCCTACAAATTCCTGACTAAATCGAAAAAAAGCATAGGGCGCCAGCGTCAAACCCAAAATAGAAACATGATACCAAAAATCAACACCAGGCCAGAAAAGACTGCGCATACCAAAAGAACCGCCGGTCCACACAATCATACATATAAGCACCAGCATAAAAGTATGAATCAGCTTATTCTTTTTGGCGGCCAGAAAGGTCAGCAGCAAAAAGACATAGCAAACCAAGGCAATGGTTGATATAAACGCATAGTCTTTCGTCATGTTGTCCTTCCTCCTCTGTATGCCCAATCTACTGTCATCTGCATCTGCAGCAATTCTTTTACTTCATAAACCGACGGGTTCATTTTACGCAGCTGCTTTCCGCTGTGCTGCTCATAGGCGGCGAAGCTGCCGCACTTCAAGATAGTGATCTCTAAAGGGTCAACACCCAAAATCCGTTTCAAATCCGTATAATCCTGATCTACATATTTAAAGTAGACGCTCATATGCTCCCGTAAAATTTCTTTGCTGACCGCCTGTGTTGCCAGACAATTTGGTGCCATTTCCACATAAAGATGCAGCAGCGGCCGTTTCTCTTCATTATATTCTTTCATGGCTATCCAGTTTACAATATCCAGACGGGATAATTCTATCACACTGGCAATAGAATGCTCAGAAATCCGTGTAAAACCGGCAATATCTATAATCGTCGGAATTCGATCGATGTAATGAAACCGGGGAATCCGAGTATGATCCGCCTGATTTTCCAAACCCACACAGCGGTATACATCTCCTACCCGATAACGCACAAATGCGCCGCCCTTCAGCACAGAAATCACCAGTTCATATTTCTCGCCGGGCATCACCTCATTCATCAGGCAGGTTTTAGGCTGATAAGACGGATCGGATAAATTCCGCTCCATTTCCGCTTCCGGAATAAATTCATAAAAACAGGTGTCCGGGAAGAAATACATCCCATCCCGGGTCCAGGTTTCTGTTCCAATGCAGCTTGGTTCTGTACCTGCAAACAGCTCCATAGGACGAATGCCCCACAAATATTCCAAATCATCTTTATAACAGTGGTTGTCTGTGCCCGCCACCATAAATCCTTTTAGCTTAAATAAATCCTTAGGCAATAGCTGCCTATGTTCTTTTTTACAGCAATATTGTGCATGCAGCAACCGCGCCAGCATAGGAACGGAGCAGGACATAACACTGCTCTTACCACCGCCGGAAGATCCCAGCTCGGTAAGACTCAGGCTAACAAAATAAGCAACGCTCCCCAAACCAAAGAAAAAATCAATTCCTTTAGAAAGCCCCATCTTAAATCCTTTTACATTACGTTCGCCAAAAGACATGGCAACCGCCTCCTTAACAGGCGGCAAAAACTGTATGGAAATTTCATCATTCAAGGCGAGGGGAAACAGCCCTGTCGCATAAGGCAACGGTGCCAATCCGTATAAAAAAGTGTCGTAAGCACGAACATCAAACACACCTTTTTCTTCTGTTGTAGATAAAATCATGCAAGCCAAAATATTATTGCGATATGTATCCAACATGCTTTTGGTATACGGCGCCACTTTTATAGGGTGACGTCCGCCCTCCCAAGTGGTCTGAATCCAGATAATAGGCTCATCGGGCAATACATCGCCCCGTTTTTGAAGCAAAACATCAGCATAATCCTCATAAGAAGTCAACGGTATCACCTGACGAAATTCATCAATGGTGGTAATTTCCCTGCCATGTAAAAACCGCTGCCCCAATGCACTTTTGCCCCACAGCATAATCTGTTCCTGCATCAAACGATTTTGAATCTGCATATACTCTTCTATAGATAAATCCAAAAATCCGCAATACTCCTGCCAGATTTCCTCCTGAGTCAGTTTTTTCAATTTCTGTTCAAACTTCATTTAGTCACCAACTTTCCGCAGAGTCAAAATACAATTTTTTAAGCTTTTTACATTAGGCAATAAAAAGGGAACTTGTCGCTTATATTGAGCATAATCAGTAAATATGCGAGGAAACGTATAATAATCCTGTACCAATACATAACCTACATTAAACAAACTATACCAAAATGCTAACCAAAACAACGCTGCACCACCCAAAGCGAGCCATAGGCAGCAATAAAATCCTGTAAACCAAAGTACACCCGGATGACGGCACAAGGCATACATCCCTTTATCATAGGTCTTTGCGCCCGCAGTCTGATCCACATATGTTTCCTGAAAAGGCAGCGCAAAAAACAACGTATAAATTAAAAGCCCCAAAAATAAGAACGCACAAAGTAAAAATCCAAAATTGATACTATGCCGGAGCAATATCTGCAAACCTTGCGCCCACACCAAAACAGCTGTACAACCAGCTAAAATTGTGAAGCCAAGCAAAAAAAAGGAACGTGCCAAACGTGACCAGATATTTGGCAATAAATTGGCTTGTCCCAGATCATATAACACGAATAACAGAAAAACCAGCAGTCCTGAAAAAAATCCAATCATAGGTCATCCTCAAATCATTTAACATTTCTCTACATTCCCATGCAAAATCATTATTCTTTCTGCAAATTTTATGATAACATGAATAATTTTTCTTTTCAACACTTAATTGATGCCCTATATGCTTTGACGCAAAACCAACGCTAAAACAGGAAAGATTACAAACGAACGGAGTAAAAATCATTAAAATATGAACATCTTCACATTGTATAATAAAAAGGTTCTATAGAATATGCGGCAACAAAAACAGCGCGGCAGAAATTTCTACCGCGCCATAAAAAACGTTCTCTTTTGACACCCTATAAACAGCGTTTCCATAAATGCTTTATTCTTCAGTTCCCTCTTCCTCTTTTGCAGCAGCTACTATGGCCTCATACTCTTTTAACACTGCCGTTTGAATCATTTCTCTTGTTGCGCTGGAAATTGGATGGGCAATATCTTTATATTCACCATCCGGCATTCTTTTGCTAGGCATAGCAACAAACAGACCTTTTTCGCCTTCTACTACTTTAATATCATGTACTGCAAAGGCATCATCAAATGTAATGGATACAATTGCTTTCATACGCCCCTCGGTATTTACCTTTCTTATTCTAATATCTGTTACAATCATGCTGTTCACCGCCCTTCTGTCATGACCTAGAATGTTCCATAAACTTATTATATCGATAAAATAGATTTATTTATATTTATATCTTACCGTACTTTTCATTCTTTTACAAGGGATAAAATGTAATTTTGTTTCTTTTTTCACTCCAATTGCAAAAATATTAGAACATGATACATATTTTCATAGTTTTTTCATAACTACAGTATATCTATATGGCCAAGCAAAAAAAGAATCTGACTGCCCCCATTTTGGCAATCAGATTCTTCTGATGATATTGTCTGCGATCCACTGTTTTATAAAACAACTTTCTATTTCTTCTATTATCGAGGACTTAATTCGCCCTTCTCTTCCATTTGCGAAATCATAGCATTTTCCGCATTTTCAATATGCTCACGGGCTAGCTGTGCTGCCAGTTCACCATTGCGCTCAGACAACGCTTCCACAATTTTTTTATGTTCTTCCAGCGCCGTTTTACTTCTGCCCGGAGTGGATAACGAGGCTGCACGGAACCGCTGCAGCTGCTCCTGCAAAATATTGATAAACTGCACCAAGCGTTGATTATGTGCTGCCTGATAAATAATATCATGGAAACTGCTGTCAATATAAATAATGCTGTCCAAATCGCCTTTATTAGGCTTATCTTCTTCTTCTGATTCCCGCAGCACCTGCCGTTCCAGAGCGTCCAGTTCCTCTTCAGTAATTCGCTCTGCCGCCAGTGTAACAGCCAACATTTCCAATGCAGAACGCACTTCATATACTTCATGGATATCCTTCATGGAAACCCCGGCCACATAAGCCCCTTTACGCGGCACCATTACCACCAGGCCCTCCAGCTCCAGCTTACGAATGGCTTCCCGCACAGGCGTGCGGCTTACACCCATTTCATCAGCCAGCTGAATTTCCATCAAACGTTCCCCCGGTTTCAACACCTGTGTAATGATGGCATCCCGCAATGTTTCAAATACGACATCACGCAATGGTTTATAACCATCCAATTTGATAGGAACCAACTTTCTTCCACTTTGATTATTTGTTACCATAAAGCTTCACCCTTTCTTTCAGCATAGATTGATCCACTGTCCGCGCCAATATTGCGCCCGGATATTTTCTTCTGATTCTATAATAGTATTTCTGCGCCTGATACTTTTCGGCAAAAGCAGCAAACACCGTAGGGCCGCTGCCCGACATCAACACATGCTGACAGCCAAAACCTATCATCTGCGTTTTTAACTTTTCCACATTGGGCTGCAACCGAAACGTACTGTGTTCCAACAAATTACCTAAGGATGCCAATACCTGCTGCCGATCTGCCGCTTGCAAGCCCTGTACACACAAATCCACATCAGGATGATGAGAAATTTCCTCCAGATGCAGGTTGCCATATACTTTTGGCGTAGACACGCCAAAAGGAGGCTTAACCAACACAAAATATAAAGACGGACAATCAGGCAGCGATGTGATTTTTTCCCCTCTGCCTGTAGCCAGTGCCGTCGGCCCTCCCAAACAAAAAGGCACATCCGACCCTAACTCTGCAGCCAGCTGTTCCAGTTCTGACAACTGCAGTCCCAAATGAAACATTTTATTAATGCCCAGCATTACACCGGCACAATCGGTACTGCCGCCAGCCATACCAGCCGCCACCGGAATCTGTTTTTTTAAAGTTACCTGTAATGGAGGCACCTTGGGAAACTGCTTCTGCATCAAAAGAACCGCCCGCATAGCCAGATTATTCATATTAGGCGGAATATATTTATTATCTGTTACCAACCAATTCCGCGGCGCTTCCTCCAAAAAAATCGTATCCGCCAAATCAATGGCCTGCATTACCATAGATACTTCATGGTAACCATCTTCCCGTTTGCGCAGTACGTCTAGCACCAAATTAATTTTAGCATAAGCTATAATCTTTGCTCTGGTCATTGCTTTGCCTCCTTGCAAAGAAAAAATCTAAATACAAATTTTCTGCAATTGCTATGTATTTGATTACTTCTACTTTTCTGCCGCTGGCACAAAAATAGTACAAAATCGGGGTTGCTGCAGCAAAAAACCTCATCTTTTGTGCAACAACCCCTCCGTTTTTATTCTCGTTTTTATTATACTAAATACAATATCGGCCAGTCAAGATTTTTCATATACCAGATTGCACAAAAATACCTTGTCCCTGCCTGTCAAACTACTCTTGTCTTACAATTTCTAAACTGCTCCTATTTTTTTTAATAAACTACCACTAGCAAAACGGCTCTGCATCATAGCGATACAGAGCCATTCCTCTTACTGTTTCTTCAAAATCTCTTGCACATACTCCAATGGCAATCCCAACTTTTCCGCAATCACCTCAGCGGATAACACACCGTCTAACGCTCGCACAGCTTTTTCCAAGCCACTGCGTTCGCCTTCGATCCTTCCAGCAACCCTTCCTCTAGCTTCGCCTTCAGCCCTGGCTTCTTCTGCGGTAACTGCCAATGCTTCATCCATATTCCATTCTGTAAACAGCATGTTTTCCACCTCGCTTCCATGTTTGCTCAAAAACTCTCCCATAATATCATGGGCAATGCAGTAACGGATCGCTTTGGTTACTGCTTCACCAAAGGCTAATCCTTCTCTGATTCCCACATTTACCATATGCACAAATAAACTGTATTCTTTTAGACTTTTACTTTTCTGTATCAGCTGAGATGATTGGTTATAATTGATATTGTAGATATCTACTTTTAATTCTAATACCGGACTATCTTCCTCTACGATAAAACTTTGGGACAGCCACTGCTCCTGATGCTCCGGGTATTCTTCTGTACCATTGTACAGCACAATAAACCGCGGTGTGGGGATGGCTATCCGCTTGCGCCGATACACTGCATTGGCCGGCAGCATTTTTTCATACACTCTTGCTCCGTACAATAGCATCCGCAGGGCCATGTTCTCGTTGACGGTAGACTGATGCTCTATCAGCACCACCATCTGACCATCCAACACAAAGGATAAATCGTTAATCTGTTCTTTCCACAGCACATCTTCCAATGTGTTAATCTGCACCGGGGTATCCGATGGATAGTTTGTCCCTGCTACGGCGTTGTATACTTCCACCAGACGCTCCGGCTGGCTTAGATAAAGGGAAAATACACTGTCCTTATACACTCTGTTTGCTGGCAAATAATCGCACCTCCGCCGATTCTTCTCAGTTGAGCAATATTCAATGAATAACAAATCAATATCAACTGATGAACCGATATTTTATTGGGAAATTATTTTGCCGCATCGTTTAGAATGATACTTGCCGGAGGGAAAGAGAGGAATTATTTACTGTGTTGTTTGTTAGTACATAATTTCTTATCTTTAGTCTATCATGCTGCTGCCAACTACGCAAGCAGGAATATAAACAGGGATATAAAAATGAGCGTATGTAAAGATACCATTGCAATAAACCGCCGATGGTTATACACATACAGCAAAAGGCCCTCTGCCGAAACAGAGAGCCTTTTACCATGCCGGTTGCCCGGTTATTTGGTTGTTACAAATCTGTCAGTCTGCACTGCAGGATAAAGCTGCTGCGGGCATGACACGACTTGTTTTAGTTGAATTTTCTTCTGGTTACTACCAGTCCGCAAGCTGCTACCAGCATCAATACCACAAATGGAATTGTGTTGCTGTTATCGCCTGTTTGTGGTGCGTCACCCAACGGAACCTCTGGTTCTTCAATTTCTACTTCTTCTCCAGGTACGTCTACTAATGGCACGTCTGGATCTTCAATATCAATTTCTTCCTCTGGTTCTGTCAGTGGTACATCTGGATCTTCGATTACGGTTTCTGGTGGCGTATCTCCACCGCCAGTATTTCCACCGTCACCACCACCTTCTGTTTCTCCGCCGGTAGTATCTTTATATTCATTCTGGAATACATAACCGATTGCAGAGCCGCTGGTTAAATCCGCATAATCTGTAGTTAATGCTTTCAGAGATGCTTCATCTTCCAATGCTTTTGCTAATTCTTTATATGCACCGGTATGAATATAGGTAGCCACATAATTTGCATCTGCCGTTACAGCTTCATCTTCTTCAATACGATACTGTACCGCGCTGCCTGTGGTAGCTTGCAGACTGAAATTAATAGTTTCATCTTTCACTAAGGTAAATGGAATAATATACTCTTTCTTTTCAGTGTCATAGTATACTTTCAATATCTTGTTCTGCGCATTTTCAGCAGTGGATGGGGCTACTGTGAACTCAATCAAGTTAATATCTTCAATTTGTTTACCGCTTGCTGGATCTAATTCGATTGGATTTTCTGTATCGCCATTTACAATCAGAACGATTGCAGATGGAGTTGTCAGACATTCCCCTTCAAATGCTTTCCAAGCATCAAACGCGTTGTTGTACTCAACTAAAGCCTTTTTGTGTTCTACCATAGCATCAAACATGCCATTCAAGCTATCTTCTGTAAATGCGATAGCAGAGCCACTGGTTACTTCCACTTCGTCTGCAATGCGTGTCAGCATAACAGATGTACTTGGACGATTTGCAGCCTCGATAGAACGTTCTGTAGGCTCTGGTTCGTTGGCTGTGCCCAGCAATTCATTTACCATATCTTCGATAACTTGAATAATCGAAGCTGCTGCTTTCTTCGCTTCAGCCCAAGCAGATTCTGTGTTTTCTACCTGCAAATCGATATCTACATTATCTACATAGTAAGCACTGCCAGTTGTAACAGCCATTGTTGCGTTCTTATCGCCATCGGTTACAAAGAACTGATAGCTGGACGCAGAAGTATGAGTTAAGAATACACTGTTTTCAAACAATGTTCTTGCACTATCTTCTTTTTCTGTTGTTTCTGCTAATTTATCTTTCGCGTTGCTTAATGCAGTTGCTAACATAGTCTTAGCAGATTGCTGTGCTTCATCCAATACGCCTTCCACTCTGTGTAAGGCTTTTACAAACAAGGTAAAGCCAAACTCATTTGTGTTTGCAGGTGTATTGATAACTTCTTTGGTAACAGAGATGTTGCCCATGTTGTACAACGCCATTGGAATGTTGTGTACATCATAGCCAGATACGATGGATACGTAACCTTCTGGAACATCTTTTTCTAAAATCTGATATTCATAAGGATTGCCTTCGTTATCTGTTCTTGGCCATAAGCCAAAGTCATATTCCCAATTACCTTCAGACAATTCTTTTGTTTCAACTAGCTTGTTGTTGCCTTCAATATCTCTTTGATACAATTCAACTTTTACAGTTGGGTGTTCTTCAAGAGTATCAAACCATTTTTTAATACCGCTAATTGGAACCATAGCTACATCTTTCACGTTAGTGACATTGATAATAATGTTGCCATCTTTATCAATAGTCTTGTCATAGTACGCTTTGAAACCTTCTACAAGAGTTTCTTTTACGGTATATTCGTAAGCGTTCCCTGTTTCCACATTAAAGCGATCTAAGTTATCAAAGTGGTATTCCCAGTTGAATTTCAGAGATGTTGTGGTAGTATTTTCTGTTTCTACACCATCACGGAACAATGTAAGCGTAATTGCAGAATCAGTTGTACCACCAATCCATTTTTTCATACCTTTCAGACTCAACTTCTGCTGTTCCAAATAGTTGGTCACTACTGTGCCATTTGCATCTGTAACAACATCTTTACCAGTAGCATCTTTGCTAGTAGCTGTTACATTACCAGTTGTATCTACTGTTACAGTAAACTCTGCTGGAACATAACCCTCTGGTGCATTTTCCTTCACGGTATAAGTGTAACCGAATTTCAGACCAGATAATGTGTACTTGCCATCAGCAATAGATACTGTCTGGCTGTAAGTTTTATCTTTATCTGCGGTTACTGTAAAGGTTGCGAACTCTTCTGGCTGTGGGCCGACATATTCCTTGGTAAAGCTAAAGCTTGTGATTTTGATTGTGTTATCCAAGGTATTGTTATCGATAGATGCTGGTATGTTTGTTGTATTGCCATTTGCATCTAACATCACTGCATTCCGAATTGTAGCTACAGCAGCATCATTCGCACCTTCTGTTACTACGATTTCAAAAGTAACGCCATAGTAACCAGCTGGTGCGGTTTCTTTTACATAGTAAGTTTTACCGCACTCTAAATTGCTAAATGTATATCCACTATTTACAGTCATAACAGGACTTTCTGTATACGCAGCATCGTTATATACAGTAAATACAGCGGTATCATCGCCAATCAAGTTTGTTGCTTTGTCATCATAGGTTTTAGTCAAAGTCAATTCTGCTGTTTTGACAGTATTGGTTAATACCGTATTGTCATTATTCCAAACAGAATTATTTTCTTTACCTGCTACCAATGTCTGTACTACAGTTACATTAACAGTATTATTTGCCCCAGATTCAACGGACAGATAGAATGTCAATGGTTCGTAGTTTGTTACATTGTCTTCTACCACTGCATAATATTTACCGCATTCCAGATTGGAGATTTTGTAAGTCCATCCTGTATTTGCTACAACGGTTGGTGTTTCTACCGCACCTGCAACTTCAGTTTCTGTTGTAGTATAACTGTTATCGCCAGCATTTTTTGTAGCTTCGTACACCGTAAAGGTTGGAACCTTTTCAGGAACTGTACTGTTGAATACTTTGGTAAAGGTGAATTCGCCTTTGATTACATTGTTTACAATGGTGCCTAAATTTGCTACACCATTTGTAACAAAATATTCTTTTGCTTCTTCACCTGTCAATACCTCTCCATCAGCATTATACTCAACTACTTTATAACCGTTTGTATCTTTTGTTAATTTCAGATACTTATCAGCCATTGGTGTATATCCTGCCGGAACAGTAGTTTCGCTCAATGTGTACACTACGCCATACTTCAACGCGCCATCTGCTGTCTTGTAGATATTGCTATTTTGCTGACGTTTTACTTCAATATTTTCTCCATCAGCTGCTAAAGTAAACTCTGCAAAAGTTACTTCACTTTCATTACCTTTACTGCCTTCTAATACACCGCCGCTGTAAGATTTGGTGAACTGAATACCCGCTGTCTGCAAGGTGTTGGTAGCAATTACTGTACAAGTTTCTCCAGTCACTGCTGATGGTTGCCCTGTAATCCAGTCAATCACTGCGCCCCATAAGGATTGTGACTTATCAGATCCTGCCGGAGTCCAGGTTACTTTCTCTGCAGTTGCATCCTTATCATTTACCTGGTAGGATACTTCATAGCCTTCTGGGATATTGGTTTCTCCAACTGTATAGGTAATGGCTTCCCCTTGCCATTGTTTTGGAAGAGTAATTAGAGTTTCCCATTTACCAGTTACATTTACAGTAGCAGAGGTATTAATAACTGTTGTTTTACCACTACCATTTCCGACTTCACCCACGATAGCAAAAATCACGTTACCGCTAGGAATATTCTCATCCTCAACGCCGTTCCAGTTCTTTTCTATCTTCAGGGTTGCGGTTTCCGGTGTGTTGGTGATGTGCAATGGATCATTGTTGCTACCTACACTTACTGTGTAGCCATTTGCTTTGCCCGCATTAACTGCTACACCATTAATCGCTGTTTCTGCAACGGTGTAGGTATACTTCACGCCACTACCATTGGCTACCGGAAGTTTGAGGAACTTGATTTTCCAATCGCCATTGTCATTGATGGTTGCTGTGTAATCAGTATCAAAAGCTAATGTTACGTTTTTACTATCAGTAACAGTCCAATTTTCACCTTTTTTGATAGTGTAATTGTAATCTACTGTTTCTGCATCTGTACCTGTTCCTGTTGTACCGGTGATTTTGACAGAAATGCTATCAAAATGCTCATTAACCAGACCATTTACAGTACCCCAGGTTTTGGTGATTATAACATCCGCATCACCGGCTAAGGTGTTGGTGATGTTATAGCCATTACTTCCTGTACCGTTGCTGACAGTGTAAACCACCGCATTATCACCACTGCCGATTGTAATTTTACCATCGGTAACATCATACTTTGTTTCACCAATTGTTACGCTTTCTTCTTTGACAACGTAGATGATTTCACCATTTTCATCATACTGTGGTAAGTCGGCAAAGGTGAATGTATCCCCAGCGGAAATTAATGTATCTTGTAATGATTGACCATTACTGTCATTAACAGCTACTAATTTTTTATCACCGTCTTGATAATACAAACCAACTGTCACTTCTGCGCCTTTAGGCCAACTATCCTCTAAGTCGCTATTTTGCCAAATTTTGCTGCCGCTGACGGTAGTCAATTTGGTATTAGTGATATTGTTATTGTCATAGGTTACCTGATAAAGGTTATTATTCTGTCCATCAGTAACATAACCGTTGTCACCCACCGCAACATTGCCTACTTCGGTTTCTTTCACGGTGTAGGTGATTTCATCATTACCAGCATACTTAGGTGCCATAAAGCTGTATTCCCACTTACCATTACTACCAGCTGTTACATCTTTTGTTTCAACTTTTCCATTTTTATTGTTGGATAACTGTACAGTGATCTTACTTGGACGTCCAGCATCATTACCATCAACCCAAGTTTTTTCACCGGAGATTTTGACATACTCGGTGTTTTTGATTTTTGTTACTGTTGGTTCACCACAACCACCCTTTTTATCATTCTTAGACGGAACTTTTTCAAGTTTTGTTGTGGTTTTTCCATTTTTAACTTCAACTTTGTAAACAGCTTCATCTACTTTAAAGGTTCTTCCATTTTCGCCAGTACCGATTGTGATAAAGCCATCTTCATCAGCACCCAATTCTTTGATGTAGTAGGTACCCACTTCTACATTGCTAAAGGTAACTTTGCCATTCTCATCAGCAGATGTAGCGGTAAAAGCTGTGCCATCATTTTTTTGAACGGCCTTCGTACACTTTTCATCTGTATACAGACCGAATGTAGCACCGGCTAAAGCATTGCCTCTGTCATCAGTTTTATTGAATTGGATATTGCCTTTGCCTTTACTATTGGTAATGACAAATTTACCCTTGTAGTCACTTTTTTCATCAGTGTTAATTGTAACTACACTATTATCTTTGTTATCTGTTATGGTCACATTTTTGTAGTCTACTTTAACAGTCCAAGGGCCGCCTGTTACATAACCTTCAGGCGCGTTGGTTTCTGTCAAGGTATAGGTGTGACCGGATGGAATATTCGTAAATTCGAACTTACCATCTTTATCGGAAGTGACTAATGTACCAGCACCTGCAAAAAGAGATTTGGAATCGTGCTTATGATTTTTACTATCATCTTCAGCAAATGTCAAGGTAAATCTTACATCTTTTATAGGTTTCTGGGTAGTGCCATCAATTTTAACAAATTTAATGTCTGTTTTGCCATTTTGATGGGCTAAGAAACCGTTTACACTTGGTACTTTAAAGTCTACAGTAAATGGGCCATACTTCAAAGCTTGGCTATTGCTGTCTTCTTTAATGGCATAAACCAGCGTAGTAGTTCCATTTGTCTGATATTTGCCATCTCCTGTATTAGCTACATACTCTTTAAATACATCAAAAGTATTATCTAAACGTACACGGTAGTTCATCGTATAGGTGTATGGATCTTCGGCAGTACCGCTTCCTGTCACTGGAGTATCTAATAAATTCCAATTAATTGTGTTATTTTTGAAAGAACTATATACAACAGTAGCATCTTCACCTTTGTCAGCATCACCTGGTCGATTTAATGAGAAAGATTCTCCTTCTTTATACTTATTTTTGTCATCATACATTCCCAAGCATGTAATATGCTCTGCCATTGGGTCTGTTACAGTCCAAGCACTAGTTAAAAGTTTGATATCACCATAAATTTTCTTGAATATCGCCGTTAAATCAGCACCTGTTTTTGCTTGGAAGTGACAGCCAGAGCTAGCAATTTCATTTTTTAACCAATCTTGGCCTGCTTCCCCATAGCCAATCGTGTATAATTTTATATTAGAGGCTTTAATGGAATCAGCATAATATTCTGCCGCTGTTTTGTTAGTATACTTTATCCCATCTATCTCTCCCGCACCATGACGAGGTTCACCATCTGTCAACAAAATTACATATTGATTCTTTATAGAACTAATGTTTACAGAAGAACCGTTTACTTGAACAGTACCATTTTTCAATTGTACTTCTGCTGTTTGTAAACCAGCTCTGATATTAGTACCAGAACCATTCAGTAAATCATCTTCCGTTATTTTGTAACTAGAATCTAACTTTACATCTGCCCACGTCTTATACACATTAGCCGTTTTATCAAAAGTAACCACCGATAAATACGCTGCACCAGACATATTTTCTCTGTACTCACTAATAAACTGATTAGCTGCATTAACAGCTAAATTCAATCTAGTTCTCTGGACCCACTTATTATCTTCTTGCACCCATTCTTTACTATCCATACTTCAGAATAGTCTAACACAAGTACAACAGCAGCATCTTGTTTAATTTCATAAGTGTCCAAATTTTCACTTGTCTGCACTTGAAGGGTAATATCAAATTCATTTTCAATTGTATTACCTTCTTCGTCTTTTACTGTTGCTATTGTTTTTGATGTACTGGCTTGCCAAGGTTCAGTATCATCTATAACTTTATTTGCTGATACAGGATTCCCAGGTGTAGCTAATCCAGTCCCATAATACTTAATGGTTTCTCCATTAGATACTATTTGACTTAGATTGGCATCACCTACTACCGCCGCTTCTGCTACACTATTTCCAGCCATGATATTACTCGGCATAAAGCTGGTGAACAAGAATGTCAGCATGATGACCCAGGCCAGCCATTTTTTCTTTTTTAGGAAATAATTCATCGTATTCCCCCTTTCTTTTTGAATTTTATTTCCTTTTGTTGCTTGTTGCTGCGCTGCTTTGTGCGGCGCGTTCTGCGTTTTGCTGCGTGGTGCAGCGGCGCAGGTCTGTTATTGCGTTTGTCTGTGTTTGCCCTTACGGTTAAAATGCCAGCGGCGCTTGGGGCAACAGGTTACCCCACATCGGCAGCTTCACTGATTGTTTCCTGCCAACAAGGCTCCGGCTGCGGCAACGCGCTGTCCATTAGTTTTACCAGTTCCAGCGCGCTGCGGAACGACACTTCTTCTTTGCCTTCGGTCCAACTGAGTTTTCCCTGCCAGCTGGCTCCCTGCCGAAAGAGCACTTTTACTTTGAAAGTGGCGATTGCTTCCTGATCTGGCTTTGGCAGCAGCTCTTGTTCGATACTGGCTCTCTCCAGCATTTTGGGCGCTTTTCCAAATCGACGGCTGCGGACTGACGCCTGCGGGCTATCCATGGCATCCATCATGTCTTCCATTAGCAGAAGCAGTCTGGTGAGGTTTCCAAAGGCTATCTCCTCGCCGTAATACAAATTGTAAAAAGTACCCTCTGGATTTTTGTCCCGATAGCTGTGAATGCGTATTATGCTGGTTTTCATGTCCTCAGGCACCACTTTCAGTGAAGCAATTGACATAGATTCACCTCCTGTCTTCAGCATACAGGCACACCGTCATAATGATTACAGTTTGACAGCGTGCCGTTTTCGGCTGTCATTTTTATAACAAAACGGTTTTGCGTTTTGTTCTGTTGCTATTATAACAGCAAGTGGTTACACTTTTGTTACATTTTGCAGTTTTTTATGTTGATTTTTCAAAAAATTTTACTATTTTTAAAAGATTTTTGTTATGGTTAAATATATGTTTTATTTATACATCATCTTTTCAGCGATTCCAAATCGGCAAAAAGTCTCTCAACCAAGCCACTTGTCTTGATTTTTGCTTGTAAAAAATGATTGGGCGGTTTGGGATATGCTGCAAAATAATATTTTGGAGTCTGTATGTTTGGTTACACCTTTTCAGTATAAGTTTGTGTTATGTAATCGATATTTTGTTGGTGTATTTATAGAAAACAGGTTAAAAAACAGTTTAAAAACATAGTTAAAAACATCTTGT
>OGPA01001672.1_pt1 | contig 17726 bp, 20 predicted proteins | sample 1552841 | NCBI WGS metagenome assembly OGPA01 (sample SAMEA2579916, study PRJEB22360) | human gut metagenome | reverse complement strand
TTGATCCCAAATCAAGCGCTCTAGCCAAGCTGAGCCACACCCCGTAAGTGTTATGCAATTTCACAACTCATAACGAAAATATATTACCATACTTTATTATGTTTGTCAATTCTTAAAAGAACTGCGGATGACAGGAGTTGAACCTGCACGTCATAGACACTAGAACCTAAATCTAGCGCGTCTGCCAATTCCGCCACATCCGCATATAATAACGCATTCATGCGAGTTTTTCATATCTCACGCTAGATTATTTACATCTCATAGCGCTAGATTTCTCGTTGACTGCTTGACTAGTATACCAAGCAAAAAACAAAATGTCAAGCATTTTATTTCACATATTTTAAAATAATATTTAACTTCCATCCATTATACTTATAACCATGATGTATAAAAAGTGTTCCATCCTTTGCCAATGACATTGACAGTATGGCGTCTTTAAAATCTGAAAAAGATGTAATGTAAGATATACTTGCATTCATTATATGTGTGGTACTCATCACCATAAACTGTGATTGTGTTCTGACCGCCCTCATGTCGACCAATGCACTGACTGTCGATTCTATCTTAGTCACATCAGAGGCAACCGATCCACTTTTGGCAGTTGATGATAACGTAACAGGCACAACCTTCTGATAGATCGGCTTGCCATCAATCCAAGTACCGATTTCAATTTCATCTGTTGAATATACCTCACTTGAAGCGCCACCGCCACCAGTTCCATCCTGTCCGTCTTTACCTTTCAGATTAGGCGTTGTAAATATACCTGCTGCCGTCGTGATATCCAATTTATACTGTGTATCGGTGTTCTCGGCATTTTCCACGATCGTTGGCGAAAATCCATCGGCACCGTCTTGTCCATTGACACCATTAGTACCGTCTTTGCCGTTCGTTCCATCCTTACCATTTACACCGTCAACTCCGTCTTTCCCATTAGTACCATTCTTACCAACAACATTTCCCACATCTGTATTCGTGCCATCTGTCAAGGATACAATCAGATGTCCTGCGCTGTTAATTGATACGCTTGAGATTCCTACTCCTGCTGAACCACTTGGCAATTGTTTTATGATATCATCAATCTGAGATTTCGTATAATAATCGGATAAATCTACATTACCGCCAGATGATCCACCATTCTTTTTAATTTCCTCTTTAATTTTTTCAACAAGATATTGCAAACTTGTCTGGTCTAAGTATTTATCTGCTGGGCTGTCACTAACTCTCATTCTACTCACCGCCCATCATAACATCAATATCTGATTTAGAGATTCTTCTTGATCCATAATCAGCAGGCGAATAAACAGTAGGATTCTTACTTGTAAACATAAGCGAAAAGCATGAATATTCATCTTCTGGCTCTGGGATAGACGCAATCTTATCCCTAAGATTCTGGATTCTTTTTTCAAGATATTTATACGCTTGTGATGTTGTCGTAAATTCTGTAATTGTTTGTCGCATGATATCAATATCATTGCTTACGGCTTCTAGGATATCTAAAGCAGATAATAACATCTGCCTCTGGTCTGTTTCTTTATTATATTCTGCGGTTGCAGATAATCCATTTTCTAGCAAAAACTGTGTGTATTGTTCATCTGAAAAGTATTCTTGATTTGATAGTTCCATTTTTAAACGATCTAAAATTTGCATAAACTCCTCCTTTCATTGCATCAAAAAAGGAACCTAGTCGGTTAAACTAAGTTCCCTTGTGTTGGTTAGCGATTTTCGTATTCTTCTGCTGCACCACCTTGAAATGAGCCACTTCCAGTTACTTCTGGAGTATCGTCATCTGTGCTATCATCGTATGTTGAGTCATCATCGTATGTTGAGTCATCATCGTATGTTGAGTCATCGTCATCATCATAGTCATATGTCGAATCATCATCATAATCCTCGTTATATCTTAACGCAATTCTTACCCATTTTGTTTCACTTCTTGGATAATGTAACTCAATTTCATATTTATCATCATTTGAGGTCCATTTATACACATCCGCATTTTCATTTTCATCATCTGTTTCAGGATCAACGTCTCCATATTTTTTTATCATATATTTCTTTACTGTTTTTACTGAACTTGATGACATATTTCCTATATTATTAGGCATCCATTCCACTTTTGTAATTTGCCTATACATATTTCTATCTGCGGTTATTTCACCTTTAAGACCAACTAATTCGTATTCGGTATCTATTGTATCCCCGTTACTAAAATCATCTTCATTACTTATATAGCGGCTCCATTCATCGCTATCTTCGCTTTCTCCTAAATTTTCACCAAAGGCACTTTCATAATTATCTAAAGATTCCGATGCACTTTTATATTTAGATTGCGAAATGATATTAACCAATAAAATAATTCCTACAATAATCGCTCCAACAATTATTATTTTTTTTCTTTTCTCCTTCTTCTTTTGGAGTTGTATTTGTTGATTTTTTTGAATATTAATTAATCTTTTTTCTGATTTTCTTTTTTCCTCTTCTACTTCAGATAAATACTCCTGATAATGTTCTTGTAACAATTCTATATTTAAATGCTCTTTAATCCATTTTTTATCTTTTTTACATCTATGACATTTTGTTTCATCATTATAGTTCAATGCACCACATGTACAAATCCAATAATCAGCATATTCCTCAAGAAAATATTGATCTTTTGTATGTTGCATTTTAGGATCTGATTGAATTTCACGTAAGTATTGCTCTTTTAATTCTTCTCCTAGATTTTCTTCTAATAATGTTTTTTCTGGGAATTCCTCTTGTTTATTGCCATCATTTTGCCATGTTTGTCCATCTACATATACAACTTTTTTTATTTCAATTTCAATTTCTCTTACTTGTGTATCTTCTAAATAAATGGCTGTTTGTTCCCCACATGTTGCATCTCTTCTTAAGTCCAAATCTAAATATTGATATTCAAACTGATTCACAATTATATTATGTAAAACATCATACCCATTAATCTTTACAAAAATGGCTTTTATCGGTTTCTTTCCAATATTTTGTAATTTTAACTGTACTGCAACCTGTTCATTAGCATTATCTTTTAATAATCTTCCACCCATAACTAACACTGGGCATCCTTTAATATATTGTTTTTCTTTTAATTCAAACAACTCTTCATATCGTTTTTTCATATGCAATTTCCTTTTTAGTCAAATGATGGTAACATATCATCATCTGAAAACCCTTCATTAACAAATCTTTCAAAAATTAAAATCGTCTCATTTATAGTCATATTAGTTCCTCTAGAAAATCCTCCAAATCCTCCCGAACTAACATTTTTTCCTAATTCATTAGTTGTAGCACACTTTAATCGCCAATTTTCTTTTCCTAAACGATTCAATCGTTGATTTAATTTATCAACATTTACTCTTCCATCCTCGTCTACAATAGACATAACATAATATTCATAATATCCTTCTTCCATACTCTCCTCCAAAAAAATCTTTTTATCACTAGTTGTATATCTATTATATTCTTTTTAGTGAATGTATTCAACTTATAAAAATGAATCATTTAAAAAATAAATAAAAATATTTTTGACCAATCACTTTAACAAATCCTTGTATATCTCTGCCTTTTCTTTCATTCTTCTGATCTTTGCTTCTTTATGCCTTTTAATCATGACCTCAATCACTGCGCCTGCTTTATCCACAACAACAGATACCATTGTCATGTATCCAAGTAAAGTTACAATTTCATGCCCTGGCATAGTTAATAATGTATGTAATAATTCCATATTCGATTCTCCTTATTTGTCGAAAAAGATATCGGCACAATCTCTCATCCCTTGCAAATAAATCTCTCTGCACAGGAGTCGATGATTTGTCGATACCTCACTGATATATTCTTCTAATTGTTCTGTTTGTTCCTTATTTAAGCAAGATTTTAATTCCTGCAAATGACTTTCCTGCATCTTGACCGATTCTGCATAATCCTCGTCCAGTAGTTTTGTGCGTTCATGCACTTCCTTAATTAACTCCTCTGCAAGGTAACTATGCATCATTTCATTATAGATTTCTCTTTTCATCTGTTCCATATTTCCGTACCTCTTTCTTTTTTATCCTACTTTATCACACTTAATCCTACTTAGCAATATAATGCACTACCATGTGATAAGATACGGTTAAGCGAGGTATGGATATGAAACCATTAAAGAAGAAAGTAAGTATTACGTTAGACAGTGATCTGGTTGAAATGATCAAAGAGTTAGCAGAGAAAGATGATAGATCGTTTAGTCAGTATATTAATATGGTACTGAAAGACCATGTAAGCCGTGAAAACGAAGGGACTACGAGTGAGTAGTCCTTATTTTTTTGCTGTGGGGATTTTTGGTGTTTCCTCTAGCCCATATTTGAAAAGAGGGGTAATCGCCTGCAATATCGTCACATTGCACAAATTTTTCTTATATTTTCGTGCATATTTACCTACTTATTCTTCGTTAGAGTCCCAATCTAGCGTTGTTTTTGGAAATAATTGGTACAAATATCGACATAAAATTTTGCTTTTATTACCTGTTTTAAATTGATTTGAAATACTGATATTTTATCAAATGGATTTTGTAAGATATTTCCAGTGATTCTGGCACAATCTATACGTCTGTCTGTATAACCGTTAAAAAACGTAGTAATACTAAGGATTTTTTGCCCATAGAACGGCAAATTTTTTGGATGTATCGCTCCCAACTATTTCCAAATTGCGTTCACCCAAGACCTGCGTACCCATTTCGAGTACCCAGACGGTACTTGAGCCCGACTTAAAATTAAGCCCGTTCCTTATCTTTCTCTATCTCTCCACTAGCACCATTCTCTTCATCTAACCGCTTCAACTCTGCCACACTGTCCGTGATCAGATCACTCTTTTCCATGACGGTCTTTCTACTGATCGCACCAAGTTCTCTCATGGCTTTTAAGTTAGACACCATTTCTGTTGTTGCAACTGGCATATTTACGTTATATACGACCTCAACATCATTCGATACCTCAGTACCCTGCATTTTCAAGATCATCTGGAATCGTCTGAACCTCTCTTGAAACCCTTTGTTCAGCCATTTCTTCGTTTCATCTGCATTGATATTTGCCATATGAAAAAGAATCTTCATTGACACTTCACTGATATTTGCGATATTTGTACTACTACCTAACACACTTGGTATGCAAGCGATATCATTCAGCATCTGCTTGATATTATCAAGATATAACTTGATTGTATTGTAATCCATTGTTGTACTAACTACCTTGTAGTCACCATTGTCAAGATTCATTACATATCCTGTTGCATCCGCAGGTATCGTTGATTCAATCCTCTGACCTACAGCCACAGGCATAGGGTTCAAACTGTTGATATAGATTGCATCGCCCATCTTACTCAAAATATCTTCTAAGTCATCCATGATCGGCTTAATATCAGTCAACATACTTACGCCAAAGTTATAATCCTTATCATTGAAGTTATGATAATGAATTGGCAGACCACACACATTAATCTTGGAATCTTCCATATGTAGATACCCACCATCATTGTTCCAATTCTCAACATAAGTAGGATAATATACGTTATAAAATGTGATATTCGTAAATATATCTGTCCATGTTTCAATAAATGCAATATAACCGCCACGATCATCATAAACAGGATAACAGTCGCCACTGTCAAGCACCTTACTTTTGATGATGCCATCTTCCACATAAACAACTTCGTAAGCGTCACCAAACTTATTGACTCTATCCAGAATCTGATAATCTACTGTCTCGTACTGCCCTAATTTATATATCTCATTAAAATTCTTGATCGTATTCTCATTCCCACTAAATGACACCTTCTTGCCAAGCAGATACGTCGCATGGAATCTAAGCACCGTTTTTGCATAGTTTAGAATCGTCTTTCTTGTAATGAGTTCTTTTCCTTTATAAGCACAGTTCTCTCTTCCAAGTACCTTATGTCTGCCTGCAAGATAGTCACGATTAGCAATACATTTCGTAATTCTGTTCACATGATAAGGTTGGTTGACTTCTTCTACGAACCATTTTGCAGGATTCTCATACTTATTTTTATATTCTTCGATTGCCACGTTGTCTCTCCTTTCTGTTTCTTCTATATAATATCGTTAAAATGGATACCATAATCCATTCTTCATTCCCTGTATACAAAGACACAATCCCATGACCAAGTCATCATGACTGCCACTGATTGCGCCCATACTTCCGTTATCATTTGCGACGAATACCTTCATCTCTTCGAGCATATCTTTACTCTTGATTTGGATTAAACCTTTATCGAACCATTCACGACAGTCGTTCACGATGATAGATTTTGTCTTATTGTTGGTGTCAAACCCGACTCGCCAGATCGTTCTCTGGAACTCATCATATGTCTTATACTTGGTCATGTTCATATAATGTTGCTCGTACCGCAGACGTTCAATAACACTGTGTCCACCACTTGCCTTTTCAACTGTCAACAACGCCTTGTTATAGTATCTGCCTAAAGCATTTAACACATCGGCATACTGATATGGCTTAATCTTGTTATTCCTAAACTCAGCCACCTGTTGACCTTCTCGGTTTAACACAATTGCAGTAGAGTAGTCCTGTCCTAACCCTTCTGAGCAGTCAACACCAATATAATATTTCTCGCCAATTCGTGGCAATTGCCAGATATGAAACGTCTTGCCAAGATAAGGCATTAATATAGTAGGAATACCTGTGACCTGTTTCTTTGCCAATGGCTTGATCTTGTTCTCTACGATCGTAGTCAATGATGTCGTGATTCTCTTGGAATCAAATAACTGTTGTCCTGTTGTCAAGAAACATTCAGTGTCTGTTGATGGATACTCAACTTGGAATGTATCAAGTCCGTCTGTAGATACTTTCTTCCTGCGCCAAGCAATCTGAGCCAAAGAAGCACCCATTTTCAATAATTCTTGTTCATCCTCATCAAGTTCCATGTCCTTAATCTTCTGAGACGTTCTTGCTTCATACTCTGCCACGGCTTGCTCGTATTGATTAGAAAACAAGGATTTTCCGTTTATCCAATTGAAAAAGAATGGTTTATATGAATTGTCACCGTTCTTCGCTTGAATATATAATTCTGAAAATTTATTGAAACCATTTGCAGTAGATTCTATGATGATTCTTCCAGATTCACTAACTGCCTGTGATAATGCGTGTAACTGTTTATCTGCGTTCTTCCAAAAAGCAAATTCTGATAAATGCACGATACCGTTCAAAGTATCGCCACGACCAATCTCTTTATTACCTGCGGTCAAGCAAGTGATCTTGCTACCATTATCAAAGCATAACGCCTGTCTGTTATTTACAATCAGTTTCGGTTTAATAATATCTGGTAACGAATGATACTGTTGTTTCAACTTGTCAAAAATAGTATTGCAACTTGATTGATTGTGTGACACCAGAAAACAAGTCGTATTCTCGTGTACCACACATTCTCTGATAGACAACGCAATGGTAATGGAAGAGATACCTAACTGACGGCTCTTAAGGATAATGTTGTTTGACTGCATATTCTGTACCAATTCTTTCTGTTCATCTGTCAAGATAAATGGCACGAGTTTTCCTTCTTTATCCGCAATCTTGATAAACGATTCGATCCAAGCCACCTTGTTCTCATCTTGCCACAACCACGCAAGTTTTTGTGCATTTGTTTTACTGATCATCATGCACCGCCTTTAAGAGCAGGAATATTAATACCAGATAGTAATACGTCCAATTCGTCCTCACTATCTTCAAAGAAGTCACTATTATGGAAGTTTTCTACATACTTAGCAGCGTTAACATCTCCATTCAGTGCCTTGTTCATCATCTTCTGGTATATCTGCATTGTGTTCAAAGTTCTCATATTTTTCATGTATATTTTAATTGCCTTTTGAGCATCATCTCTGATCAGCCAGTTATTTTCGCAAAATTCTTCTGTTTTATTTGTTCCGTCCTTGCTCTTAAACTGCATATCGCACTGGCACAGTTCGTCCCATTTGCATCTTTTTTTCTGGTCAGATAAGTACCACTGCACATACTTAGCAATATGATATGGGCAGATTTCCTGCATTTTTTGAAGCAATGTTTTATCTTTACTTTTTGCCATTTGTTTCTCTCCTTTCTGTTTGATTTTGATTGTTCTGTATTGATCGACCACGCAACCGTAGGTTGTAGTGGGCGGAAGTGATGTGCTTTGTGAGCGTTAGCGATCAAAGGATATCGCGCTACATGGGGTTTGGGGCTTGTCCCCAACATGATGAGGAAACCTTTACACTCTTTCTTACCTGCGGTAGCAATGTCGAGAAGGAACGCTGACGCTTATCCTGTCTCTCCTAAACTGCGCAATAAATTGCTTGTTTACTTGGGATAAGAGAGAAGAGGAGTAGAAGAGTAATCGTCGTTTTCTTCTTATAATTACTGGACTTTTTAACGATTTGCCTACGAAATTGGTGACACCCTATATAGAAGGGTTACACCAAAAACGTAGGCACTTTGCACAAAAACCCTTATAAATACTAAAGAAAACGACGATTATGTCCTCTATTTCATCTGAACAATTTTCCAAACTCTCACGTTTTTTCCTTTTCGTCTCGTCTGTTTTTCCTCTATCTTAAAAGGAATTCCCATTGTTTCTAATTTCTCATCGATTGTCTTTGCCGTCTTAACGACTCTTCCGTTCTTGCGTAAACTAAGTTTCTGCACAAGTTCATCTTTCTGGGACTTATCGCAAAATTCTGTTTTATCACTTGCATATCTGTTCAAAGTAACCATGACATCAATGTACTCTGGTTCGTAAATCTCATACTTCCATTTGATTATGTTGCCTAATCTGTCATATTTGTGCGTTCTCTCGAACTTATCAGCAAGATATGAGCAGTATCCATAATCGCTGAGATTTATCATCTTATTGTATAATTCGATATCGCTTTCTTTTTTCTTGAGCATTAACTCATTTACCTTTAAACAATTATCCTTTTTATCAGTATAAATGATTCCACTCTTATCTACGTTAGCGTTAAATCTTGGGTATTCTCTATAAAATTCATCTTCTCCGTTGAAGTCGAGGAATTGTGCAGGCGCAATATTTTTCTTAATTTGTGTGATCATACCGCCTAATTGTTCATTGGTTCTCGCACGAACATAAACGTCAATCTTTTCTGAGTATGCGCCATTGTCTTTTCTTCTACCGATACGTCTTCTGCCCATGCACTGGATCAGCGAACCAAGATCACGAATGTCAATCATTACCTCTTTTACATCTTTGTCTTTTATGTTAACTCCTGCATCTAGGCAAGCAGTAGTGATAAGTAGGTTTTCTTCAAATCTCTCATTTTCGAGCATCTGACTCAATTTCTCTTTGTCCATATACTTGGCATAATCTTTATTGCTGTCACTGCAACAAAAGATTGCATGATCTTCGAACTGCTTGTATAACTCGTATGCCTTTTTGGCAGATTCAATAAAGAAGATTGCCTTCGTACCTTTGCAAATTACCTCTTCTGCTTTACGTTTAAATGCGTCCTCTCTGTAAAAGAAGTAGAGTTGATTGATAAATGACCAATTGGTTGGTATCTTATATTTAAGGGGCTTTATGCCTTCTCTGATGCCTAATTTTTGGGCGTTATCTGTTAAATAATCTCTCATATAGGATTCAATATTTTCGCCTGTTGCACTCATGAAAATCTTTACTGCCGTAGGACATTCCATTATCATGTCATAAGCCACGTCTGTCGTGTCATTAAAGGACGCATCTTCTGTGAAATAATGATATTCGTCTGATACAATGTAACCGTAGTCGTATGGATTAAAGAAGTCCTCTTCTCCGAAGTCATTGTATCTTGACTTGTGCATGGAAAACTTCTGATATGTCACTATATCAATCACATCATCTTTGCCGTCGGCTTCAATTTCCATGACGAACTGATCAACACATTTACGTCTATGTATAAGGAAAAGAATCTTTTGACCCTCTTCCTTTGCAATATCGTATAACGTGTTCTTAATAAAGTATGATTTACCAACGCCTGTGCCTGCCGCAATAATGACAGGTACATCTGGTTCCCATTTCTGAATATCTTCAACTGTAATTAGATCGCTTACTCTTGTATTTTTACTTACTTTTCTTGTATTTGTTGCCATATTTTGTTGCTCTCCTTGTTTGATTATTTAGATAAATACTGTTTGATTGTCTTTTCCAGATTCTCAGATTGTCTAAAAATAAATACATTCTTGTCTGGACATTTCTCATTACGTTCCATTTTTTTCAAGATGAACCCTTGCATCATAAGGTATCCTGCAAGTGCTTGATTGAATATAATTTTATTATCTGTTTTTGTTTTGTTCATATCGTTTGTTCTCCTTATTTATGTATTTGTTTAGTTTAGTAGTCGACAAACTGTCGATTACTGATATTAATTAGTAGCCCTCAGTTTGAGGGTAACTGACCTAAATTCTTGGTATTACAAATGGTAATACCTAAATTCTGAGTGCCAAGATTGTTGGCACCTAAATTTTTGGTAGGAAGATTGTTCATACCTAAAACTTTGGTTTGCTAAACTGGGGCTACTGACCTAAATTCTGTACGTTAACATTATTAGCGGTTAAAACTTCAGTCAAACAATTCCTTGTTCAATTCTACTCTTTCCCTTTTTGCTATATTAAGCAAGTCCTCTTTTAATTCTTCCGTACCATCAAAGAGGAATATTGTTTTTATTTTGTTCTTTCTATCTGATCGCACTTGCACAATATGATGACCTCTTCGTAATAATTCGTTTGTTAGATCACCATTATGTATCACAATCCTTCCGTCGCTTGTATATTCCATTATTCCTTTACCTCGATTGAATAGTTTAGTAGATTTGTCTTAGTAAGCGCATAGCAATATGGCTCTTTTGGGATTATCTCATCATATCTCTTCGCCCTTTTACCGTATATATCTTTCACAACGTCAATAAAATATTTGTCTGGATAAAACTTATCCTGTGGCAGTTCAATTTGAAGATTTGTGTCTGTATCCCATAAAAGAGTATCGTTGATTGCATCTATATCAATCTTCGTGATCACATGACCTTTTTTTAATGTAATCTTCTCTTTTAATTTATACTTATCTTTTATATTTTGAAACTCTTCAATGCTATGTCTTTCAATACAATGATAAAATTCTGGCAACTCCAATATATCTACCAGATAATGTTTCACATGCTTCTGGTATCTTGAACTGTAGTATCCTAGATATGCGCTGTCGATTGCGAGCAACATCATCATTACTTCATCAGTTAAACCTTCTTTTTGTAAATCATATAATGACCAAAGTAGTAATACTGTCGATCCTGCATATTTCTCTGTATAATTTTGTCGTGTGATATTCTCAATAAGATTTGGATTAATAGATTCTTCGTTTTTGTAATCAATATTTGAAAATCTTGTGATATGATTATCGAAACATTTGCCTTTGTGAAGTGCCAAATCAACGCCAATTCCTTCTGACTGTGTGGCGTTCTTTGTCTTTCCTTTGAGGTCTTGACCCTCATGTCCTTTTACTTTCTTCTTTAATAAAAATATTTCCTCGACATTCCATCCCATTATTTGCTTTAAGATTGCGCAAGATAATAATGAGTCAATGTCATCTGTCAATATCGTATGATATTTATTTGTTTTGTCTTTGTACCATGTAGGTACATTATTTGTTGCTTTCTTCGTCATAATAATCACCAATTGGTGGATAAGATGAACTAACACCTTGTCCTTCCAATTGATAATCAATGACTGCGAAAGCGAATAAGAATAAATCCATCTTATTCACCTTCCCTTCTGCTTAATTTGCGTACTTCTGTTACTGAGTTTCATCAACTATAATTAAAATCATTGAAACTAAAATATAATTACCCTATGCCCCATGTCGGGGCACAGCAGTTATTCTTTAACCGAGTTATTTTTGACGCGGGCTTTTTTGCTTGTTTTCTCTTTCGGTTTTAACAAACCGTAACAGCAATTTAACCAATCATTGTACATCTTCTCGGTTGGGATCACTTCGCATCTTTCGATTCCTTTGATCCATCTGGTCGAGCACCCGAGACACTCAGCCATGTATTTTTGTGTAAGGTTATGGTAAATCCTTAAAAACTTTAATCTGTCTCCGCCAAGCATCTCTTTGCTCCTTTCATTTATTCACCATCAGATACTGTTGGTGTAATTGTTGAACCCGCAACAACAACTCCACTGTCATCAATTAGTGCAACTGCGTAGTATTCAGAGCAGTACACAGTAGTTGTTCTTGTGCTTGCATCTCTGGCAGGTTCAACAAAAGGATTCTCCTTAGGAATTAAACCAATAGATTCCTTTTTAATAGTAAGGATATAACCCTCGTGTTTCGCTGTATCGTATAATCTGTCAGTTACTAAAACAGGAATTCCTCTAAAATAACCTAACAGATTATTCTGCATAACACCTGTGCCATCTGTTGTAAATGTCTTTGTCTTATCAACAAATCCATCCATCTTAAGGAAAGATGGTACAAATGCGCTGTGAATATAAATACCAGCAAAATCTTCTGCGTTAGCATCATCTCCATATAAACCTAAGATTGCATTCATTTCATCAAATGTGATCTGGTGTTTTGTTGCTAATTGACTCTTTAAAGGTGTAGTTAAAGCAACATTAATGCAATCAGTATCAAGTTTTCTTGCCAGTGAGATTGCCTGCTGTTTTGCGGCTTCGTCTAATGCGTTACCGAATTCAACTGCGTCGTCGTAATCATTAACGGATACCGCAGGAGCGGCTACCATCTTAATAGTTGCCTGTGTGCTTGTCTGCTTTAACGCTGTCTTATCCATTGCAGTTCCAACTGTAATGTCTTTTGCATCACCGATATAAGCCCATTTTGGCATGCTAACTGTTTCCCCAGGTTTTCCAACTAAAGATTTAACTACCTTTGCACACTGAGAGATAACTACCTTTCCTTCAATTTTTTCTCTTACTAATTCTGCATAAACGTCTGGAATAATCATGTTTTTGTTTACTGCATTTGTTGAATTGTTTACAATATTTGCCATTATGTTTTCCTCTTATATTATTTGTTGTTAATTTGTGTTTTAATTTCTGAAACATCTTCTCTTATGTCATCTAAGTCATCCTTATAAGATGTAAGCACCTGCACGAATTCTGCATTTGTCGCAGATAATTTTTCGTTTTGTTCTTGTGCTTTTGAGATGACCGAATATAATTTTTCTTCTCTGTTTTCGTTCTGTTGTTGCGATTTCTCCCACAATTTCCAAATGAAAAAAGCCATGGCAATTACCATGACAATCGGAAATCCTAACTGACTTATCGCAGTTTGAAGTACATTGTAATCCACTCCTTTGTCTACCTTTCCGAAAACCGTATTTAACGAGCGCAAAAGTTCCGTGGTTTCCACACAAGTGGGGAATTATCTGGCTAATGCCTTATATAACTCAGGATTGTCCTGAAACAACTGTGCTTTTTCCCCGTAGGACATCTTTTTGAAGTCGGACTTTGTAACTGCTTGCTGTTTACCGTGATTGGTGGGTTTATTACCATTGTTTAACAGATAACCATTGATTGCCACACTTACGGCTTCAAGTCCTGCATCGACATCTTCACCAAGATTCAGATACTGTCCTAACTCTGTGGGTAAGCCAAGGTCATTAAGTTTAGTTGATAACTCTGCTTGACGTTCCTTTGCGAGCAGTTTCTCTTCTCTTGCTTCGAGTTCTTTTATTCGGTTTTCAAATTGAATTTCTGCATCTGATTTCTGTGCAGGTTTGTATTGTTTTAATTCTTCCTTTACAGTTCTGAGTTCGTTTGAATATTTTGTTCTAATCCTATCGCCCTCAGATTGAAGAATCTGCTGTACGCCTACTAACTGTTCATCAGATAAGTTTAAATTTTCTAGTTGCATTTCTTCACTTCCTTTCCAGTTGCAATCTATATAGCCCTGCAATTGCAGTTCCATCTTTTGCCCCTGTAATGATGTTGTTAATTTGTTGTATCAAAAAAAGACCTATCAATTGCGATAGATCTCTTTCTTCCTTATTATATAATTGTTTCTAAGGTCGCAGATTACGACCTTAGGATTTCTAATATGGTAATTTGCCACCTTAAGTTTCAAAGGTTACCGATCTAGTAACCCTTGGACATAGTAAAGGGAGTATCTGTTGTGACACCCCCTGCTACGTCTATATACATTTGAATTAAATAACGAACATTTTTATGTTGGGGATATACGCCCCCTTATACGCACATTTCGTGTACCGTATATACGGAACATTTTAAAATTGGCAAAAATTTTGTGTCGTATATACGGTACATTTTTGACCCATATCAAAAACTAAATTTCTGCATTCTGCTTTCTCATAGGGGGGTACCTTTCCATATAGTGACTTTTTTTGTTCCGAAAAAAACAGAACATTGCATTTTTTGACCTTAAAAATGAACTGAATTTTTCGGAACTTTTTTTAAAATTTGATAGCGTTACATCGTTCTTCCTATACTGCCACTTAGCACGTCGCCTGTACATGGCTATTTTACTGAGTTTTTTAATAGTTTCTGAGAGGTAACTGAGAAGTTTTTTGGCTGATTTTTACTATAACTATCTTCTTCTCATGTCTCCCTATTGTTCCATTTAACACATCATCAAAATTTGGCTTAAAATCTGGATTTGGTAACTGTATTTTTAAGGCAAGGGGGATAATTTTGGATTGATTTTTACTAAAACATTCTTGTCCTTCCTATAGTTCCACTTAATGAATCATCTAAAAATGACTTAAAATAAGGACTTTGTGATTATATTTTGAAATAAAGTCGACGATTTTTGACCGATTTTGTCTAAAACATTCTTGTCTCCCCTATATGTCCACGAAGCACAACCGCTAAAACTCTTATAAATACTGCATTTAAAGCACGTATTTTTTTTAAAGGGGAAGATTTTGGGCTGATTTTTACTAAGATTATCCTGCCATCTATATGTCTCCCTATTACAACAAGATTGGTGTCTAAAAAAACCCTTATAAATACTGGCTTTAACGTCCCTTTAAAAATAAAACCAAGGAATTTTTTGGACGTTTTTGTCTAAATATCCATGTCTCCCTATTACAGGAAGATTACCAAGTCCCAGACACCGCATAAACACTGGGTTTGAGCGGTGCCCAAAAATAAAAGTGGGAACTTTTTTGCCGTTTTTTTTCCAAAATTGTTCTTCCTATACGTCCACGAAATTGATTCTTTAAATACCGCATAAACACTATGTTTAAGCGGTATTTAAAATTTAAAGGAAGATAATTTTTGGCGTTTTTTTACCAAAAATCTGAACCATTGCAAATCTGCATAGGTTGGATTTACAACAACCCTAAAAAGGGTCATTGCAACCGTCCTCGTTCTGAGGACACTTAAATCAAGGACTCCACAGTAACGTCCTTAGTTGCTTCTAGTTTCTTGGCAGTGTGATACACTCTAAGCGTAAATTTCTTTCCAATCGCACCATTATCTGTTGTCTTTAGGGTTAAAGTATTGGCAGTTGTGTCAAATTTCTCTGTTACAAATGTGAATGAATAGTCGCTAGTAATCTCATACTGTAGACCATCCAGATGTTCTTTTACGCCATCATTCTTAGTAACAAACGTAAATACCATGTCTTTGTTGACATACATTTTACTGTATCTACTCGTAATAGATAACGTCCATGGATTAACCTCTGGCTCGCTCTCAGTTACAGTAATTTCGTCTGTTGTAACCTCAACATCGTGTTCTGCCCATCTTGCCGTAAAATTGACCGTTCCTGCCTTGATAAAGGTTACTGTGCCGTCCTGTGCGATTGTCGCTACATCATTGTTAGATGATGTCCACTCGATAGTAGGATTAGACACTATTTGATCATTCATATAGGCAGTTGTTTCCAGTTTGGTAACACCTACTAGTCCCGAGTCGGTACTGGAAGGAATCTGATATGCCTTATTATAGTCACCTAACACAAGTCGATAGTTGACCGTTGGCTGTTCATCTGCTGTACGTTCGCAATACAAGTGACAGATGCCATTCTTAGACATGATGTTCTTAATCTTGTATGTGCCACCGTACTCGTTGAATGTACCACCTATTGTTAAGCGTTTAGAGTCACTATTGTCCTCTAAAATCAATTCTAGATCGCCAGACAACAAAATCATCGTGCCGTCACTCGCAGACGAAATTGAGGTCGTTTTCATGCAAATAACCCTAAGTCCTGTGACAGTTCCAGTGTTAAGATTTAAGATACCGTCTGTCTGCTGTATGGCTGATTTATAGTATACGTCGTTTTCTGCCGTTTCCTTATTCAAGATGATGTAGTAGTTACCTTTGTAGTTTAAAAGCGTTCCTGTGCCCACAGGAGCGTTTTTAGCATAGTAAATAATGGAAGTATCTCTATCCTCTAAGCCGTCGTTATTCTTGCGAAAGACAACCTTAAAATCCTGCGCCTGTGTGACGGCTGTCATAGTTTTACCTTCTCGTTGTAGTGTTCGTGCGAAAGTTCTTTGTAGTGTGTCCAATTAATCACCGTCCTTTCCTCATAGAGATGTGAGTGCCTTCATGTTCATGGTTCTTTATAGTATCTAGTGGATTGAATCTTTCAAAGTCAATCTGTAAATCATTTCCAAATAATGTAACATATTCTTTTGTCATGTCTAGGGTAGAGTGTCCCATAATCTTTTGCAGTCGGAATATATCGCCACCGTTGATGATCCAATGCTTGGCAAATGTATGCCTAAATAAATGGCATGATGTTTTGTTCACATTGTGCTTGATATTGTAGTTATGGACTAACTGTTGATATGTTCTCACGGCTGACTGCTTGCCATAATCATTGCAGAAGAGGTAATCTTCTGGTTCTCCGCCACGAATTTCCAAGTATTCCTGCAAGATAGCAGATAAGGATTCAGATAAAGGGATTACCTGTTGCTTACGGTTCTTGGTTTTGCGTAGCACGATAAAACCGCTTGAAAAGTCAACGTCACAGATACGCACATTTAATGCCGTACGTATACGATTTGCTGTTGCAAGTAAGTAGTTTTCGAATACCCACGTTTTATATTCGGCAAATGTGCATTTACGTAGATTTGGTTTCTGTAAGAGTCGTTCTAGTTCTTCATCTGAGTAAGTTTGCTTGATTGGTTTTTCAATTTTGCACAATTGAATTTTAAAAGATTCCATATAGCCACAATCCATGCAGTAATACAAAAACGCTCTGAGAGTTCTAAGATAAGTGTTGATTGTTACATCTTTGATTCGTACATCGTCACGAAGCCATAGGACATAGTCGTCAATTGTGTCCTCTGTGATTGTATGCACTCGTTTTCTTGGATCGCAAAAATCAAAAAATCTTTTATTGATTTGCTTATAAGATAAGATTGTTTTGTCTGATAAGTTTCTGACTTTGCATTTTTTTAAATACATTTCAAATGCTTGGTTAAGAGTTAGATTTGTTGGATTTGACATTTTTATTTTTTGCATGATTTACCGCCTTTCATAGCACTTGACTAGGTCAAGATTAAACGAAAAATCTAGCGAAAATAAAAAAAGCGATTCAGAGATAAAAACTCTCTAAACCGCATGAATACGTACTTTTTTGAATGTTCGAATTGATCACTAGAACCTAAATCTAGCGCGTCTGCCAATTCCGCCACATCCGCATAGTGAGCGTGCGGGGATTCGAACCCCGGACAACTTGATTAAAAGTCAAGTGCT